>OJLE01000003.1_pt1 | contig 284567 bp, 195 predicted proteins | sample 1596801 | NCBI WGS metagenome assembly OJLE01 (sample SAMEA3904669, study PRJEB24821) | metagenome | biome: Builtin; feature: hospital; material: surface | place: USA | collected 2013-06-01 | reverse complement strand
TCTTAGCTTCTTCCGCCTTGCGGGCCTCTTCTTTCTTAGCTTCTTCCGCCTTGCGAGCCTCTTCCTTCCGGGCCTCCTCGGCCCGTTTGGCTTCTTCAGCCTTTCTGGCATTTTCGGCGCGACGTGCCTCTTCAACGAGCTTGACTTCTATTTCGCGAGCCTCAACAGCAGCAGCACGAGCCGCTTCGGCTTCACGACGAATCTGTTCAGCCTCACGACGGACCCTTTCAGCCTCCTCGCGGGCTTTTTGAGCCTCAAGACGAGCTAGAATAGCTTCCTGACGGGCAAGGTCAGCCTCCTTGCGTGCTAGTTCGGCCATGTTATCTTCTTTCGCACGCGCAGCATCAGAGACAGTGGAGATGTCAGGAAGCAGCGTGACGTCAGACTCTGGGATTTCAGGTACATGACGACCGGATACGTCAGTGTCAGAAGGACGAAGGTTGTCTAGAGTTTCTGACACAGGCACAGCAGCCTTAGCATCTTCCTGGTCCCGATCCTCCTCGAGGGTAGGTACCTCGGGACGCTTGGACAGGTAGTCTGGCAGCGTGGAGCCAGCACGCACAGTACTAAAGTCAGCCATGGTCATTTCGGCAAATTGAGCAGGCGTCAAGTTTTCACCCACACTTGACGTCGTGTCCTTGGGTTCGGATGGTTGCACAGGTGCACTGCTGGTAAGGAGAGTGCTGCCAGAAAGATAGCTAAGGGGTTTCGGGTTGTACACCACCGAAGTTGTCTGCTCAGAGCTCAACAACGACGGCATGGCGGCAGTATCCCTGATCCTAGGGGTCAGGTACGAGCGAGATGGCTCATCGTTCGCAAGGTCCTTCTCGGGAAGGGGCGGAGGCACGCCATCTTCGATGAAGATGGACTTGCCCCGAGATTCCGAGACCACATGAGGCTCTTCGTCCATTTGAGCGGCAAGCTTGCGTGCCTCCCGTTCTCTGATAGCGTCAGCATTCAACTGCTCACGGCGGAAACGCAGAGCATGGATGCGAACGGCCTCTTCACGCGCGATTTCCGAGCGAGACTGCTTGGGAATGAAGTTCTTGGGTTCGTGGTACGTGAATGGGACGGTAGCTGGACCGCCCTGAGCAAAGACCGAGGCGGGGGCATGTGGCACTTCACCCAGCATCGTCTCCACAGGCAGATTGGTGAATTGGCGGGGCTTGCGCTTCATGGAGGCACCTTCAGAGTTCGCACGACGCGACAAGTCTTGTGCTCGGGCCGACTTGGGTTGGTGCTGCGCAGGTACAATGCCTGCATTGGCCACGGCCTCACGAGCTGCAGCCAGCGTCTGGTCCTCCTCGTGTCGCGTGTGCTCCTTCATGCGATGATCGTTCATGGGACGAAACAGTGAATGGTGCTGTTTGTTGGATCGTCCAAACGATGGCTTTGGGAAGCGTCCATGCTTGGCGTGTGAACGAGGCACGAGCTCCGACATGGTGTTCAGTCCCAAGGTATGGAGGCTTTGCCCGCCCCTCCCAACATGGGTCTACCACGTGGCGAGTAAACACCAACACGCGCCCTGCTTTACCGATTGCGGAATTGCTTCTTCGCTACTCCACACACGCCCAAGACGAGAGTGGGACACTGCCATCACGTGGCCCGTGCTGGGCGCCGAGAGGCTCGGCAGGCTGGGGCATAGCTACGACGCCTTCCATGATGGCGGCTGGCTAGGCGGCGTGCGTAGACACAAAGGGACATGTGTGGGCGTATATCTAAAAAAGGCACCTAGTATGGTAACAAGGCTTCTTTGTTCCCTGCATGTTTGTGAACGCCTCCGCGTACGACATAAAGTGGCCGGAACGCGCGATAAGGCGCACTTATGGGCCCTCTCTTCTGGCTGGGATGTCTTGCATGGCTTCTTGTACAAGTGATGTGCGCCAAAGTTGAGGTGCATCATGGTCATGGCGTCATAAAGAACACGTACGCTGTGCATGGCACAACATCGCATCGGTGGGCATGGTGGACGGAACACACGATGCTGCAGCCGCTGGATCATTATGACAACTCGACGCAGGCCACGTTTGAGCAGCGTTACTTTGTTTTCATGGATCAGTACCGAGCAGGTGCCCAAAAGCGCCGTAAATTAAACGGCAAAGATGTGGTGCCGGTATTTGTGTACGATGGCGGTGAGGATAGCATCTCTTCGTTCCCGCACGTGTTGCCGTACACAATATTTCCTGCCATCTGGAATGCCACCGGTGGGATTGGCATCGCTTTGGAGCATCGCTACTACGGTCAGTCCAAGCCGCGTTTGTCGGAGTTGGGGCACAGTGACCATTGGGGCACGGACCAATTGCAGTGGCTCACATTGCGGCAGTCGCTCGCTGATTCGGCGCGCTTTCTGCGCCAAGTCCAGCTGGAAGGTGTGCCCCGTGACGCCGAGTTGCGTTTCATTTACTATGGCTCGTCGTACGCTGGCGCGCGTGCTGCGTTCATGCGGACACTCTACCCGGACCTGGTGTTTGGCGCGATTAGCAGCTCGGGTGTGGTGCACGCCATAGATGCCTTCCCCCAGTATAGCGATGCGATTGTGCAGGGCACACCGCCGACGTGTATTGCAGCCATTGACACGGCGATCCGCGCCCTGGACGCACTGCTCGCCACCGATGATGGCAGGCTGCACGCCTTGCTCTATGTGGCCAACGTGTCACGCAAAGGCAGCGTACGTGATGTGGCGAACGCCTTTGCGAGTGTGTTGGGCCTGTTCCAAGGCCAAAGCTGGATCGTCCCCAAGGCGATGAACCCATGGCACGCATTTTGCGCTAGGCTCACAGACCCGGCGCAGGCAGAGCAGCTCCGACGCGCGTTTCCTGACCAGATTCGTACATTGGCTGACGTGCCGATGGAGCTGCTCATGTATGCCTACGCTCTACGGAGCATGGATCGCAGCACAGGATTTACCAACATTGATGGGGACATGCAGTGCTTTCGCGAGGACCACGGCACGCTGACATCGAGCAAAGCATGGACATACCAGACGTGTACAGAGTTTGGTTTTTTCCAAGTGGCTTCATCGAGCGGCCCGCGCCTCATGTCGCTGCTCCTTTCGCACGACTACTTCACGAAGCCATGTCGGGAGGGATTTGTCCAGGGAGTGCATGCCATTCCCTCTGCACCGAATACGACCGCTGTCAATGCTTTCGGGGGCCTTGACCTGAGTATGGATCGACTTGCGTTTCTCGACTTTGAGTATGACCCTTGGCTGCCTGTGACCGTGCATGGTGGTGCCGAACGACGCGATACGCTGCAGCGTCCGTACAAGTGGGTTGCGAACTGCTGGCATGCGTGCGACATGATGGCTTATCCTCAGTCACTCGACTCAGAGCCGCGCAGGATTCAAGCTCTGCATCACGATATGCTCGCCTTCATCTCGGCATGGCTGACCAGCACATAGGTACTTGCACAGACAGCCCTAGTAGGCCAGTGCCCACTGAGCAAGCCAGCGGCCACCAAGAGCCAGCATCTCGGACGTGACTTTGTGGCCGGTGTTCGGCTGCACAAACACCTCGAGACTACGGCGCGCCTCCTCCGAATTCGGTGGTGCCACGACAAGGCCTCGGATGAACTCTTCCGAGAAGCTAAAACGCACGAGCTTATCATCCTCGCCGCAGCAAATGCAGATCTTCTTGCCAAAGAACGGATTCGACGGACTGGCCTCGCGGTATGGCTGCTTCGCCGGATCGATCCGGCGAATGAGCGCACGCAGTGTGTCCGGCACCTGAGGAGGGCCGTCGTTGACATTCGACGTCTTGGTGCGCTGTGCCAAGAGCTTTTCGTAGTCTGGCATACCGATGAAGGGCACACCCACACGGACCCGTGGATCGTGTGCCAGGACGTGCCAGGCGGCGTGGCCACCCATGGACTTGCCTGTGACGGCAAAGAGGGACACGATGCGCTCGCCATTCGGGAACAGATAGGCAGGCAGCAAGTCCATGAGGTAGGACACGTCCATGGCCGTGCCGTGGTACATGGCATACTGGTCGATGCCGTGCGTCGGGTTGCCCTCTTTCCATGTGCGCTGACCGAGCTCGTTCGTGGTGCGATGTCCGTGGTTGCGCTGGTCGAGACTCACGATGATCAGATCGCGCACTCGGTGCGCACCCTGTAAGCCTTCGCGCTCGCCTACAGCATTTTGCCACAGCTCACGGACCAGGTCGTGTTCTCGGCGTGCCGAGCCCGTGCGGCCGTGCATGTGGAACGTGATGCATACCTCTGGTGCCGCGCCATTCGATCCTCGCGATAGCTCCGAGAGGCCGTACACGTTTACGGGCGTGCCGGCCACATCGATGGTGGTGCAGCTTGGGGGCTGGACCTTGTGCTTCTTGGTCGGCTGGGCATACATCGGGAGCGACGAGCCGGGCATGCCGACGTCCTGACGCGCCGCGTGTCGCTGCTGAGCGTGGTGCACAGGCGCGCTATGCTCGCGTTGTTGCGGTGGCTGCTGGTGCTGTCGGTCTTTCGAAGACGACTTGGCGAAGAGGTTTTTCCACATGGTGGTCACAGGGCCGCTAGCTGCTCGCCTGGCCGGGCGGTGGAGCGGTGGGACCCAGGGGTGACGTCATTCTCTGACTAACCGCCGTCGTTCTTGATCTTGCGCCATGAAGCGAGCGGCGGATGGGCCGTCGTCCGTGCCGGGGGATGCTAAGCGGGCGCGACATGCCCATGCCATGGTGGTAGTGCCGCCGCGCCCGATCAGCACGCATTTAGACATCGATGAGCTAATAGCGGCGCGCAAGTCGGATATTCTCGCGCTGCATCGCGCGATGAATCAGGCGCGTGCAGCGACCAACACGCGCGCCTGGCAGCTCTTGCCGCGGCACCTGCGCCGCCGAGCGGCGTCGCACAATGTGCTGCGTCTGCCTCGTCGACTACGCAATAAGGCGCGCGCCGAGCTGCGGGCATCGAATACGGCGGCGATGACCCGCAGCGAAATGCGCCGACGCATGCCAGAACGCACGCTTCATGCGTACGTCCGCCGACGTGCGTCATTGAAGGCGCGCGCAGCTCGCGCTGGCCGACGTTGGCTGGAAACGCACCTGTGGCATGCCAAGCGCTTCCGCATGAGCGGCGAAAAAGGCACGTCGGATGGTGGAGCTGGCCGCTTTGGCTTTTGCCTAGCGGAGTCGCCGCACCACAAGAGCTTCCGAACGACGTGGCGCCAAACCGCCCAGGCGACCGTGCATGACGCTAGCTATACCAGTGTGTTTTACGTGTGTGCGAGAGCGCGCCGCGTCGCGGATGCGACGTCGCGGCTCCAGCTCTTTCTAGCTAGGGCCGGCGCCGAGCATGGGTGGGAGACGTCGTGGACCAGCGGCGCCCAGCTGTGCCACACGATCCTTCTGGCGAAGCAGGCCATCTGTCCCGTCCAGGTGCTGTGGATTCCGCGCGTCGTCGGCCGCACGCGCCGTGCATGCCTTCTCTTCGTCCATCCTGCTGCGTCGAAGGACGTGCGCCGTGCGCTCCAAAAGGCGCACGATGCACTGCAGTGCCGACGAACTGGTCCGATTCCGCAGCGCTGGGACAGGCACGTCGACATCCAGGCGCACCAAGTCGACATGACACCGTCGCCCGCCGTAGCTGCGGGCGTGTGGCACAGCGATGCCTCGCAGCGCCCACCGGCCACGCCCCACGCGCGAGGCACGACGCTGGCCACGACCGATGGCTGGAATATATTCGACCTCATGGGCCACCGGTCTGCTCATATCCTGCGCCGTGTCCTGCACCCAGCCGAGTCGGCCGTGCCCGCACAGAGCGCCATGCTGCGAGCGGCGCTCGAGTCGCCTACGCTGCTGCCCCCTCATACTGTCTTGACATGCGATGTGACAGATCCCCGCTTGGATGCGCCTGATGTGCCGCCTGCGCCTCCCATCGCCTCGCTCTGTGACGACGATGTGCCGCGCTACACGGATGCGCGCTTCTTCTCCTGCAGGCACGCCCTGCCTGCTACGACGGCCTCGATCGATCGCCGCCGCGCGCGTGGTGACACTCGGGCTCACGGCACCCAAGATACCCTGACCATTATGCTTATACAGCGAAGCATCGAGCCGTCGCCCGGCCCAGGGCACATGTTTGGCTACACGCTCCTGGTGCCGCGCGGATGGGGCGCGATATACTTGCACGCGCTTGCCAGAGCCAGTGCGCTGGTCGTAGGACAGGAGCAGCTGCGTGAGCTGTACCTGAATTTGGGCCTCCCGCTGTTTCCGTACGACTGGGTCGGACACCCTGCGTACATGGCCCTGGCAGAGGCGGGTCGCGCTCGCCGCGCGGCACAGTGGCACGCGCGTCCGCCAGCGAAGCGCGTCCGCCTCGACGACGAGGGCCTCGCCTATGCGTTTGGGGGCGCGGCGCTGTGGACCACGTTGGGCCGTGCCGAGCCCACGAGGCCGGTGATTCTGCCAGCCCCCACACGGATCCCGCGCTCGCCGCGGATCCGGCCGATGGTGCTTGTCCTGCTCGTCGCATGCCGCCGAGGCGCGTTTGATGAGAATGCTACGATGCATGTGCCGGAGGCAGACCTGCTGCCGCAGTGGCGCGCGGCGTTGGATCCGCCGACATCGCGAAAAACCATCGCGCGGCAAGAGCTACAGACACTGGAGGCCACGCCAGTCGCGCGCAGCTCGGCTGTCGGTGCCGTCACGACGGGACACTACGCACTCGCAACAGGTCATGGCCGTGCGATCGGCGCCATGGACCTGGAGGCATGGCTCGAGCTCGAGCGGCGACGCGTGCCGCCGCCGCCACCCACATGGGGCCGTTGGAAACGCAATCGCGTGCCGCTCGAGCGGCTCGTGCTTGTCCGCCCCGCCATGACAGAGACGCCTGTGCGGGCGGCTAGTGTGTCTTTGGTGCGGCTGTGAGTCGCGCCTGAACGGCCGCCTCCGTCGAGGTCCACAGGGCGGCTGCGCCGCTTGCGCCACGGCAGGAGCGAGGCTCTTCCGGCACGAGAAGACGGCCTTCGCGGTACAGCTGGCCGGGTCGTATGCCGCCTGTGCTCGACTCTTTGGCCAGACGCGTGCAGATGGCCCAGACCACAGCTTCGGCTGCCATGTGCGTCGGACGACCGACGACCCAAAGGAGAGGATACACGAGAAGCCACACCACCCATAGAGCGATGGCGTGGGCCGTCGAAGACACTTGTGCTGTAGAAAAGAAGGCAGAGAGCTGTGATGCGAGATCAAAGCCAGGGCACACCAGCACGGAAGAGATATGACTGCGGGGCAGGCGGGGCACCTGGTCGTCGATGCCAGGGAGCTTAGTCGGGGGGCGTGCATCGGACGCGGCCATGGCGTCCAGCTTGCGCTGCCATTCGCGCGCGAGGATGAGCTCATGCATGGCCGATGCTCCCAGGAACGTCCATGGCTCAAATATCGGCTTGGTGTAGGGCTGCTGAATCGTGCCAAAGCGGCCTAGACCCGCGGCGTACCATGGGCTAATCGCACTGACGATGCGCACGTCGCGACTCGGTGGCTGCCGCTGCAGACTCGGGAGCAGTGTCGAAAGCAGATGGAAGGGGCCCAGCACATGGTACGTATAGGACTCGTCCCGCGAAACGCCGATGGGCGTCGTGCCCTGCTGCGTGGGCAGAAAGACCACGGCGTCGAGTCGATGCGTTTCGGACGTGGGCGTGCCAGCCAGTCCATACGTGCGCTTGCCCTCGAACCAGCGCTGTGAGAACGAGGAAATCGAGTGCATGTCAGCTATATCGCACGACTCGGCAAAGATATTCTCGTTCCGCGTGCTTTCACGCAGCAGCAGGATCATCTGGACGACATCGTCAGCGGCCAAGTCCGGCACAAGTACAACAACATGTGCGCCTTGGTTCGCAAGCATGGCAATCACCACCACACCGATCGGCGTCATGCCCCCCGTGCCAATCAACACTACGCGCCCCGCCATGTCCCGCAGACGCGGCGGGGTTGACGGCTGTGCGTCCGGATGGCGCTCATGGGCTCTTTGCTCCTGCGCCTCAAGCCGCTCTTCGCGCGCAAGGAGCGACGGACCCTTCGCCCATGTATGTATTAGGAGCAGCAACACAAAGCCCCCGATCAGTGTGCCGTAGTGATCCGGCGCCAGCACGCGCTCCAGGCCTGCCTGGAGCAGGTGGAACATGCCGAAGTGAGTGGAGAAGCGTGGCCAAAAAAAAAGGTGGCGAGTTTTGGGCCCATTTGTCCCTGGCGCCGCCATGACCCAAGGCTTCAAGCCGCTCAAGCGGCCGACACCTGCCAAAGGCAAGTCGTCCACGCAGGCCAAACCCAAGGTAGGCAAGCGCATCGCGCCGAAAAAGCAGTCGGCTCTTTCGGAGGCCATCCAGAAGCGGGTACGTTCGACACACTGACTTGAGAAAAATACCGCTTCGTCCACCTCGCGCATCGAGAAGGAAATGGCGGGTCGCGCGCAGAAAGGACCCCTCACGATTATGCGCTCCCTGGCGAAGGAAGCCAACGAAGAGCAAAAAAAGAAGTAGGCGGTATTCTATGTATGTTATGATCTCGTTCGGTGACTACTGGAGGGCGGCGGTGGCGGTGGTAGCACAAAGCCCGTCGACGCTGCGGGAGCAGAGAGCGGTAGTGCATGGCTCGGCATAGGAATATGCAGGGTCTCGCCTTTGGACAACGAGAAATCTTGCCGCGGTCCGGCTGGCAGGTGCGGAGATGGCCCCGCGGACTCGTCTCTCGACGGGCCCGCCTGTTCCGACTTGCGGCGCCGCGTCCAGTCCTGCAGTGCCACGGTGAAGTCGAAGCTTTCGCTGCGTTCCACAAACTGCCCTCGTTAGTCGTAGCCACGTACGCCCAGTCCAATGTATGCATGTCGCTTCGTTTCGCCATCGTCATGTTCCACGCGCAGGACAAAGTACCGCGACGAGTCCAGCACGGCCTCGACAGACTTACCCGTGATATCATAGGGACACATGGCAAAGAGGTCCCCTGACGTCAGTGCGCGTCGACGTACCAGTCTGGCCATCTTCCAGACGAATCTCACACGTATCGGCATGCTCCAGCACACGCATGCGGCCTGTCCACAGCGGTTGACTCGTGTCTCCCCACTCCGCTGCGCGGTAGCCAGCCGCACTCGTGCGCGGCGGCACACGGTACACATGGCACTGCCGCACCACAAACAGCGTCGACATAGTGTGGAGTCGGGTGGAAACGGTGCCTCATAAGCGGGGATAAGTCTCTCTTTTCTTTTGGATGAACACAGAGCTGGTACGCGGCTGAGGATCGTCTTTGCCCGTGCCTTGTATCATGCCGGCGAAGCGGCGCACTAGGTCGCCGTCAGTCGACGCGCTGGATCGGCTTGACTCGGCTCGCATGCGGCTCCAGCGAGCGAGCACATCGATCCATGCACGGACCCAGGCCATGCACTTACGCCAGTCCATTCTGCGTGACGCCATCGAGACATCCAAGTTCAGCTATCTACACGAAGTCAAAGGGCACCGCTCGTGCATCAATGCACTGGCATTTTCTCGCGGATCTGGGCAATGGATGGCGAGTGGCGGCGACGACATGCGCATTCACATCCGCGATCTGTACGACTATCACGACTCGCGATCCAGCGCGCCAGAGGCAAGTACGTATCGCACGCGCGCTCGGCTCTTGGGTCACACGTCCAACATCTTTTCGCTCGCGTGGAGCGAAAACAATACACACCTCTTCTCGGGAGGGAATGACCAAATGGTGCACTGTTTCGACCTGAACTATGACGCGGCACCGATCGACACATTTCAGCTTCGAGCTGAAAGACGCATGCCGGACATGTCGTTCTCCGAGCATGATACAGGCATTCGCGAAGTGTCAGCGCATCCTACGCACCCCAGCTTGGTCATGACGTCCAGCGATGGCGGCCAAGTGTTTGTCGTTGACGTTCGTCTTCCCACTCCTCATGTGGCACAGGCTTTCTTGTTCCCAGGCCAGGTGGCATCAGCCCAATGGAACCCCCGCGATAGTCATGCCTTTGCTGCGACATGCTCGCACGATCCACATGCAGCCGCGGCTCTTTATGATGTGCGTCATGCATCGCACCTTGTCTCGTCATCCGATGCACTGGTCCGCTATGTGTCGCAGCTGCGGGCTAAACTACCCGCCGGGCTGGCGATGGCTCGTCCAGATCCAACCGGGGCTCAGTTCGATCCAACAGGCCGATATCTGGTGACAGACATGTCGCTGTTTCACCCAACACTGTATGCTGTCGACAGTCCTTTGCCACTGGCGACGATGTCGTCTGTCGCGGCGCATCCACATACGCATCCGTGCACCAAGCCTGATACAACCGTATACCGTCCCAATGCAGGGTACAGAAACAGCTGCACGGTCAAACGCGGCTCTTTTGGATTCGAAGCACAGGCCGGTGCCCTCTACTACACGGCTGGCTCCGATGACTTTCGTGGTTATGGGTGGCGCATTCCACATATCCAAGACATGCTGGATGCGCGTGCCTCTATGCCCTACAATGACTGGATTATGCATGAAACAGCAGGAAGCAACGAGGTATGGTTCCGGTATGCGCTGCATGCATCTGATGATATGGTCCGCCCCTTGGAACTTGCGCAACCAGTTTTCACGCTGGAAGGATCCAACTCCATCGTCAACTCTACCTTATGCCACCCAACAATGCCTATGATCGCTACAGCTGGGATCGAGCGCCTTGTGCGTCTGCATTATGCCACGCCCATGTCATCTGACCATTTGCATCCAGCATGGCCTACGCTGCGCCCAAATACGCGCCAACGTCCGCCACTGACCGACATGACGGCCCTTCTTCGTGCGATCCAGCGTCGCCCCCATATACCGTCAGACTCTGACACAGAAACAGAAGAACAGGCTGCTGTATCACCTGCATCGCGCGCTCCTACCTCTGCCGAACTCGCCGATCGAGAGGCCATTTCGCTATTTGATGAGCTACTACGTGAGGAAGAGGATCGATCTTTATTCTCGCATCAAGACATCGACACAGAGAATGATACAGATATCGATCCTGACATGCAGAGCATCTGGGACTCCGAGTCGGATATGCACGTGGATCTAGACGCCCTGGCATTTCTGCTGGGGCCAGACGAGGATTCCATCGAGACCAACGAGGAGGACGCGTAGAATTGTACATATATGTAATTATTTATAATGTGTACCGGCCGAGGCGCACGGCACCACCGGACGTCACGACGAGTTTGCACGCCGTTTGTTCGCTTACCAACCATGAGCCTGCCGCGCTCTGTGCTGTGCGCTTCGCGCGATAGCGTCAAGCCGCTGCATGCATTCGCCCGTGCGTACTCACAGGATCTTTCGATCAAGCACCGCACGGGTATGCCCCAAGTCGGTGCCGGCCCATACGGTTTCGGACGGAGCTCCGTGTCTGGCAGCATTGCTACCGTGTTTGGCTGCACAGGTTTCCTAGGTCGCTACGTCGTCAGTAAGCTTGCCAAGGCTGGAACGCAGGTCGTAGTACCATACCGTGACGAGGACGAGAAGCGCCACCTCCGCGTGCTCGGTGACCTTGGCCAGATTGTGCCTCTCGAGTGGGACATTCGGAACGAAAAGCAAATCGAGGAGTGTCTGCGTCACTCAGACACCGTGTTCAACCTTGTTGGTCGTAGCTACGACACAAAGAACTTCTCGATGAACGAAGTGCATGTCGACGGCGCCCGCCGCATTGCCGAGATTGCTGCCGCCCACGGTGTGGCCCGTTTCATTCAGATGTCGCACCTGATGGCAGACGTCAACTCGGAAAGTGAATTCATGCGCACCAAGGCGCTCGGCGAGGATGCCGTGCGTAGGGCTTTCCCAAGCTCGACGATCGTGCGTGCCTCCTCTATCTACGGCCATGAAGACCGCTTCCTGAACAAGATGGCGTCGTGGCCCATCACGTGGAAGCTGAACAACGGTAAGACGATTATGCGCCCCGTGCACTCGCTCGATGTCGCCGAAGCGCTATCTGTCATTGCGAAGGAGGATCAGATCTCTATGGGCGAGACCTTTGAACTGTACGGCCCGAAGGCGTACTCGATTCGCGAGATGCTTCAGATCGTGGAAGACCTGACGTACCAAAAGATTGTGTCGCCTGAAATCAACATTCCCCGTTTTGCCTTTGCCTCCCTCGCTAAACTGGGCGAGAAGATTGCATGGTGGCCCATGTTTAATGCCGACGAGGTCACGCGCCGCTTTATTGATGAGGTGCCCAGGGGCGGTATGAAGGGCTTCGCTGATCTCGGCATTGAACCTGACGTGATGGAGGATGTCGCTATCATGTTTCTGCGTCGCTTCCGCAGCCATCTGCGCTACGAGCAGCCCATTGATAATGCTCGTTCTGGTGCCGTGAAGCTCCGCAAGCGGCCGTTCCGGATCGTCCAATAGAGATATGGTAGGCATCCGTCCTCTTTCTCAGAGTGTGGGACGCGAGTATGCGTGATATGATTGGGTAATACGGGACTCAAGGGGATCCTCGACCCACCGCTGGGGATCTGACCTTTCCTCGGCTCCAGGCGACGCTTTGTGCAGTAAGATGAAGATCCTCGCTGTTCCAGTTGCGCGGCATCGCAATCCTGCGCGTTTACCATACATCACGTATTTACCCAAGCTCACACGTCCTTTTCCAGGCATCGCCACAACATCTTCGCAACGCATGATGCAGTACGTGTCGAACGTCTGGACCCAATGGGGCCGCCCAGATACGAAGTCGCTGCTGGACTGGAAGAATCGCGTCTACTCGATGGGAGAACGCATCATGGACAGTATTGAGTACGAGGAATGGGCACTCAAAGGTATTGATCAAGTACTTGGCCCCTCTATACAGCGCCTTTTATCTCGCTCTCATCAGACCGCGCCTGACGCACACACGCATGTCTCTGTGCTATATCCCCCTTCCCTCATTTCTCGACCCAGCGTATTAGAGTCCCTGCAGCGCATGTCCACGCATCGAGCACCCCTTCACAATCGCCAATTCCTGTACAATATGGTTGCCATCCCTGTTACTGCGCCCTTATTCCTCGTGCCTGCTATTCCCAACGTTGTAACGTACTACTTCATCTGGCGTGCATGGAGTCATTGGCGTGCATATCAGGCCCTGCAATCACTCCAATCACTCATTCGGCACGATCTCGTCAAGTTTGAACCAGACGAGCAGCTGGATGCATTATTCCAACATTCTCGACCACCCCCCTCTGACCTTTCGACAGATTGCGCATGGCTTCTGGACCAATCATGCATGAATCGTATTGTGGATGACTATATCCTGCCTGCACAAGCCTACGTCGATTTGCGACGAGCGTCCAAGCAGGCAATACACGACATCATTCGATCTGGTGCTACATAAAGCACTTTACAGACTGCCTGTGACGATCGTCACTAGCATCATGCCTAAAATAATACAATATTTCATGGTCTTTGTCGAGGCGACCATAGAAACGGCGCCGTCATCGTCATCATGGGTCTTGTCGCATTTGTTTGCGTACAACCGCACATAATCAATTTCCCAACGTGCGTCTGCATATTCAGGTCCATGGTCTGGATGTCAGAAGGCACAAAAACGTACTTAACAAAAAGTCGACGCACGAAACAGGACATCCGCTCGTGTCTTTCTTGTGATTATTCGTCCCTGTCGGTCAGCTGCAGAGTTGCGTGATACGCACATGTGCCACACAGCGTCGTGTCAAAAATGATCTGGTGTTTTCCAAAGTGCTTAGCCAAGTCACATTGTGTGTTGGAGCCGTCATTGTAGCCAAAGAATGCTTGCGGCTTGCCCCAATTTTGCATCTTATCGCTATCCAGCGTACCAGGCGCCTTGTGAGGAGGCGCCGCCACCTGGTCCGGGATGTCCACTGGTTTGACATTGTTGGGCCAAAAGTACACGCCAATACCAGATCCGTTTACGCGCGTGTCGCGCATAAGAGCAAAGTATCCCCCACCATTATTATTGAATGCATGCCCAAAAGACAGGCGGTCGTTATATTTACTAGCGCATCCAGGCTGGAAAGCACAGTCTGTGCGCTCGAGATTCCCAAGCTGGCTGCTGTTAAAGCGAGCATCAATGCTGCAATTCTTGGCGGTATGCAAGGAAGATAAATTGGGTCCCTTACCATTCACGCCCTCAATGATATCAATCTCGCCTCCCTCCGGCCATTGGTCGCCCGTAGATGTCCAAAAAGCTGGCCAGACGCCACACCCTGTTGGCATGCGTGTGGCCTTGATGATATAGAAGCCGTCCTCAAACCATTCCTTCGAGTGAATGCGATTACTACGCCGGACCATGTTGGACCAATTGCCATGCAGCGGCACCGGATCACCCATATCCACCTTCATAACAAAGCGGCCCGTCGACGGATCGACGTAGGACAGATTTGTTTCGCGCGATGTGTGCTGGTCGACATAGTCCACGAGCCCATGTGTGGGATCATCGTAGTTGAACCAGAAAAATTGATCGTAAAAGTCATGCCCTGACCATTCACGACATATAGAATAGTTGAGTGCTAGTGATTGTGCCACACAGCCGAAAACGATGGCCAACACTACCAGCATGGAGAAAGCGGAGAGACTGTGGCGGAGTCGGCTCGAAAACCGAGTCCGTCAAGTTTTGGAGTGCATATACATTTGAGACACAGCCAAGAGCAAGTTGGTACCTTACCTAATTTCTTGCATAGGAGAGGCGTCGGTCCAACTTTGTCAGCCAGTTGCGTTCTGCACGTCATTTAAGTCCGGCGCACTTCACCACTCGGTGTTCCTTCGCATATTTCTCCGGCCTGGCCTGTTTTTTAGACAAGCGTCCAACTTTTACTGGATTTTTCAACGAATGCGGGGCACTTTCGTTCCAAGGCATGTGCACCATGCATTCAAGTCTGGGAGGTACACGCCCGTCCGTCTCTCGAAACTCTTTGTGCCCACCGTTCCTGCAGATGCTCTTGCCGCAGGTGACACACTTGAAAGTGTGCGGCGTTTACTTCGTGGCGGCTACGTGCGTCAATCGGCTTCAGGCACCTACTCGTATCTGCCGATAGGCATGCGCATGCTCAAAAAAGTCACGCACATTATTGAAGAGGAGATGAATGCTGTCGATGCTTCGCAAGTGGAAATGCCTCAATTGCTGTCACCCGCCCTGTGGCACAAGACAGGCCGTTTTGAAGCGATGGGCCACGAGTTGTATCGCCTTAAAGACCGACGTGGCTCCGACATGATTCTCGCACCGACACACGAAGAAGAAGTGACGAAATTGGTGGGCATGGAAATAGAAAGCGCCAAGTCTCTGCCGGTACGAGTATACCAAATTGGACGCAAGTTTCGTGACGAGCCACGGCCGCGGGCTGGATTGCTGCGAACGAAAGAGTTTCTTATGAAGGATTTATACTCGTTCGATTTGTCTGTGCAAGAAGCGCAGGCGACGTACGAAGAAGTGCGCCAAGCGTATGGACGCGTGTTCGAGCGCATCTTTCATTGGGACCATATCTCAGAGCCTACCTGGATGCAGGCCAATGCTGATTCAGGAGCGATGGGCGGCACATTTTCGCACGAATTCCACGTCCTGGATCCGGCTGGCGAAGATACCCTACTGGCATGCGATGACTGCACGTACGCGTCCAATGTGGAATGTGCGGTCTCGCACGACAGTATACAGCACGACCGCAACGTGCAGGCAGGTGATACGTGCCATGCATGTGGGTCCGGTCAGCTGCATGAGCACCGTGCGATTGAAGTGGGGCATACATTTTTGCTTGGTACGCGCTACTCAGAGGCACTCGGCTACGGCGTCGTTCCGCCACAACAGCAGAATCGCGAGCCGCTACAAATGGGGTGCTATGGTATCGGCGTAACACGCATTTTGGGCGCCTTGGCACAACGCGCTGCTCGTGAATTTGATCTACAGCAAGTTCCGGATGGGAAGCGTCGCGCCGGCTTTGTCTGGCCTAACGAACTGGCTCCGTTTCACGCGCTTGTGTTGCCTTCCACGCCGAGACATATGGAGGCAGCTCAGCGTCTGTGCCTGCAGCTAGATCAGGGCCTGTCACTCGATGGCGAGGCGTGCCAGATCCCTCTTTGGGACGTGGCATTGGATGATCGCACAGACAAGTCGCTTGGCTCGCGGCTGTTTGACGCGGACTTACTGGGCTCCCCTTGGGTCTTTGTGCTCGGCAAACACTTTGAAAAAGAGAGGAAGGTCGAGGTGCGTCGGGTGGGTCATCCAGTACAATACATCACATACTAATGGCTATGCACGCCACGAAATATGTGGTGTGTCTGTGCGGTAGCGCTGCGTTGTCGTCGATTTCTCCAGCGGAACTGTCTGGCCCATACGAAAGGCCAAGAGCCCAGCATGCGCGATCATGATACCATTGTCGATGCAGAAACGCTCGTCCGTCGCAAATACACTGCCACCCCGTTCCTCAGCCATGATACCCATCATTTCCTGTAGTCGCGCATTGCATCCTACGCCGCCCACAATCAGCACATCCTTGCTGCCGATATGTGCCATAGCACGCTCCGTGATCTCCACCAACATGGCAAACATATGCTCTTGCAAGCTGAAGCATAGATCTGCTGGCGTAATGACATCCGGATCCGTATTGTCTTCCGTTGTGGCGAGTGGTGCTGGCATGTCTTTCTCGATCGCATGAGAACTACTACCTGCCCATACGCGGCCATTAGCGAGGGCATCCACGGGTGCATCCGTGGTGCATGCGTACTGCGTCGGGCGAAATCGTGGATCTTTGGTATAGGCCTCGGTCGCACTCAGCATGCCAGCGAGCGACACGTCCATGCCCTTGGTTCCGTACGGCAGAGAATAGAGCCGACGGCCCTTTTTCGCCTCTTGTTCGATATTGTAGCCGGGCGATGGATCATTAGGTAGACCAATCACTCGTGCAAATCGATCGAGGCAGTTGCCGACGGCAATGTCCAGCGTCTCGCCAAAAATGCGGTACCGCTGAGCTGAGTACGCGATGACCTGTGTGTTACCGCCTGACACATAGAGCACCACGGGATTTTGGGCGCCGGTGATAGTGCGCCCCATCTCAATATGCCCCACACAGTGATTCACGCCAACTAGCGGCTTGTTGTACATGAGAGACAGTGTGCGTGCCACCAACGACACGGCCTGCAGTGGTGCTCCCATACCGGGTCCCTTGGTGAAGCATATGCAATCAATGTCTGCGAGACTATCGATGCCACTGGCACGAACAGCTTCTGACACGACCCGGAGAATCCAGTGCTTGTGATGCTTGGCTGTATCACTTGGTTGAAATCCTTCGCCTGGTGGCGTTACGTAGGTGTGGCGCACATTCGATAGGATGTCCACACGTGCCTGATTCAATGCTGCAGCGGGCCCATCGTGCCCCGTCAGTGGCATGTGTCGAATGATACCTGCTCCCAGCTTGTTCGCGCTCCCTTCAAGGCCGAGCGCGAGGTACGGCCTCGTCAGTGTCGATAGAGGCTCATGGCGTGGCATGCCAAGGCAGAAAGGGGGCGCTACCAGAAAAAATGTCTGCCTCCACTACAAAGCCCGGGCGCTAGACCATGTCTTTTCGAGCGACTCGTCGTGGCATGCCATCCATGGCGTGCTCGTGTCCCGTAGGTACTGCTGTGCCATGGCCATAAAAGTTGGTAGACGCGATGCAAGAAGCGCAGGACCTCCTCGCTTCTGTAGTGCCCACAGGATACCCGTCATGGCTGCCTCACTGAGCCCACAATCTGTGCCGTCCGGGTCGCCATGGACCGGCTGGCTAGACCCCACCAGTTGGCCAGATACAATCTCATGCGCCATCGACGTGCGCCTGGATGGGGGACAAGACTGCAGGGCACAAACACTTGTGGCCTGTGCAAGCATCAGCAACGTGTTCTGTGCCTTTTTCGTTGGCTCTGCGATTCGGGACAGCGCTTGTGCCACAGCCTTGCACACATACCACTGTGCGCCGCGCATGCCCATGACGAGTGCGTACGATTCAAGCGCGCACCGGGTATACTGCATGTGCATGCACACGTCTCCGAGCGTCATGGCCAAACCTGGTGTCGTTGTCCATGCGCATTCTTTTCTTTTTTGCTCATCGTGGGCCATTCCCTGGTAGGCTGCCGGGTCTAGTTGGACTCTGTCTAGGGCCGCTGCCACCAGACAATCGATATCTCCATGATCGCTGGTGTGGAAGTGCAGAACGCATCGCAAGGCCGTATCGAGCGTTTCACGGGCTACGGCGCTGTGCGCCATGCTCCATGATGTCTTGTCGTGGGGCAGCTCGGTGGGAAACGACGGCAAGCCGTCCGTCCACACGACGCTTGTGCCAAGTACGTGCATACGCCGGAGCAAACACACGCTCCATGCAAAAGCTTCTGCGTAACGTTGCTTATAGTACATGTACTCAATGCACATCTGAATGCGCTGTTGCGTTTTGGCGTCGAGATGCGTGTGTGGCAACGCATCGTACGAAAGACCCTCCATGAACCATTCGTCCGTGTCGCGCTTAGCATCGTATGTCGCGCGAGCTTGGAGAAAAGCATTACGCATGCGCTCCTCGCGCGCACGCCGGCGATGACTCGTATCCTCATCGTCCCATACGTCTGACGGCCAGTTGAGCCATGCTCCGTCGTCCATCCAGCAAGTGGAGTGACGCGGACGTTGATTTTCTCATGCATCATGCAGACGATGATGACGTGTGTGTGGTGGACATCCAAACGGCCTCGTCACTCTTGGACTTGGATGCACATGCCAAGTACCAAGTCGAGCGCGTAGATGCTGAGCTGGCACTCGTGCGTGAGCAGCTCACGGCACTGCATAAGCGCGAAAAAGCCTTGCTAAGTGAACGAGCCCACATTCTGGCCGAGCAGCGTGAGGTGAATGCGCTGGACACAAAGCCCACGAACTATACACACAGCGATTTTCTCTGGTCATCGGAGCTTTTGCGCACGGCGCAACGAGTTTTTGGCATCGAAGCGTTCCGATCCTGTCAGGAAGGCGTGTGCAATGCCGTCATGGACCGGCGGGACGTGATGGTGGTCATGCCCACAGGTGCGGGAAAATCCTTGTGCTACCAGCTCCCAGCCTTACTGAGTGAGGGACTGGTGATTGTGATTTCTCCGCTGATCGCGCTTATGACTGACCAGGTATACCATCTACGCGAACGCGGCGTGCTGTGTGCCTTGCTGAGTAGTTCCATGTCTTCTGCCGACACACAGGACATCTTGCAGCGGATTCGGACACTCGCGCCAGACATGCCCCGTCTCTTGTATGTGACGCCAGAGAGGATCGTCAAATCCAAGACGCTGCTGTCTGTCCTGCAGCGTGCGTACGAGGCAGGTCGTCTCGAGCGCATCGTCGTTGATGAGGCACACTGCTGCAGCATGATGGGGCATGACTACCGTCCAGACTACCACAAGCTATCTATATGCCGCAAGCTGTTCCCTACCACGCCTGTCATGGGGCTGACTGCCACGCTGGGCTCCGCGGCTCTTCGTGACGTGCTCAACATTCTGGGCATGCGAGAAACGACCACGATACCCGAGCGTGCGTTACCGCGACGCACCGTCTACTTTCGTGCGCCATTACGACGTGCGAATCTGCAATACAGTGTGCGCATGCGCCCATCGAGTGCCCAGGCTGCACAGCGCCTGATTGCATCGTACATTCTCGATCACCATGAAGGACACTCTGGCATCGTATACTGCCTAAGCCGCAAAGACACGCATACCATGGCTGACGCCCTTGCGCAGCACAGCAGCGGCCGGATTCGCACTGGGGTGTACCACTCGGACCTAGATGAAGCAGAGAAGCATCGCGTTCATGCGCAGTGGCGCACAGGCGCCATCCAGGTCGTGTGTGCCACCATTGCCTTTGGCATGGGCATCGACAAAGGCGATGTGCGCTTTGTTGTGCATGCGTGCATATCCAAGTCCCTCGAGGGCTATTACCAGGAAACTGGGCGCGCTGGGCGCGATGGTGCGCCGTCTGATTGTGTGCTGCTGTACCGCGCAGCAGCAGATATGAGTCGCGTGAGTGGCATGACGGCCAGTGAAGTGGGCGCCCAGGCTAAGCTCCATGCCATGCTTCGATATGCTCAGTCCGAGCTGTGCCGGCAATCGATTCTTGCCACGTACTTTGACGAGCCACGCACTGAGCCTTGCGGCGTGTGTGATCGGTGCCAATCGCCGCCGCCACGACATGCCGATGTGTCCGTGTGGGCTGCGCACGCCGTGCAAGTGGTCTCAGACGTCTATGCACGTGGCTCTCGTATCACGCTGGCGGCCCTGGCCGATGCCGTGTATGCTGCTGCGAAATCCGATGCCGCCCTATCGCGTGTGGATTGTGAATGCCTTGTCGTACAGCTCGTGCTGGATGGGTACCTTAGCGAGCGGTTTCAGGCCACGGCGTATACTGTCAACATGTACGTCGTACCCGGCCCCCGAGCTTCTCACAAAGGGCCCGTGTCCATGGTCCTTCACGAGCCTGTCACGTCCCACAAACGTCGGCGTTCCTAGTGTACATATCTACGGGCTCAGCTGATCCATCAGCAGGTCCAGCGCATGGACGAGGCATGGCGCTTGCTCGGGCTGCAAATATACATGCCCTCCCTTCTCAGGCGGCGACACAAACGTCCACAGGCATTGCGACGCCAGCTCCTGCAAGGTTGACGTGCACGCAGCCACCTGGTCACTGACCTCGTGTGTCCCGCCATGAAGATGATACTTGCGCAGCAGGACAAACCACCCAATCACCACACTGGCGAGCATGTCAACCGGGCCCCTCGGTGCACTCGCCACGAGCGGTGTATCTTTCCATAGGGCCAAAAATTGCTGCGCAGCAAGCGAGGACGGCTGATGTTGCTTCAGCGAGCGCGCGTGCATTTGTGCGCGCGTCAGTTGTCCAGCAGCTAGTTCAAGCATGCCCTGCGCCACAAGCATCTGTTCATGCAACGCAGCGCTCGAAGCGCCATCTCGAGACAAAGCATGGAGCTGCTGCTGGATGCCTCTCAGAGACGCCGAGTCCTGGATGACATCCAGCACGTGTGGACTCCACCGCTTCTCTGCCGAAGATGCCGTCCGCATCATACTCGTGATGATCGTTGTCCAATACGACAACAAAGCCTCCTGACGCAGTGCCTCTAGCATGTTGGCCAAAGGTGATACGATGACAGATGCCTCCGTCGCGTTGCTTCGAGCGTACGCTAATGCCTGCGGCACAGGAACACTGAGCAACTCTGCCAACATGCGCTGAGAGGTCTCGTCCGAGTTCGGTGCATCCACAAGACGCGCACCCGTCTTGCGCCACAGATATGCGCCATGCCGCATAAGAAGTGGTATTCTTGTGCGCTGCGCCAAGTCGCAATACATGAGCGCTAAAAGTAACGACTCGTCCACCGTGGCGCAGTAGATACAAGCAGCGAATTGCAACACGACTAGTGTGTACAGACGCTGTGCCAGACTCGGCTGGATGTCACCGCTCAGCGTAAGCTCGAGCTCAGCACGGCGCATGTGCGCGCGCCTGTACAATAACGAAACCGTTGGATCAGCCGATGCGTACCGGATCCATGCCGTCACACCCGGAAAGAGAGTCGTAATGAGGCACAAACATGTCCATGCGATGCGCCAGGACAGTGCCATGTATGTACGTGGCACATGCAGCAGTTCACTCAGCTGAGCATACATTCGCTTGGCATGAGCTGGCTGCATAGGCTCGGCCGCCTGGGCCTGCTCAACAGGTGTACGCAGCAAGGCTTCAGCGCCTGCGACATACTGCAGTCGCGATGACTGCTTCAATTCCAGTCGCCGACACCATCGACGAATATGCGCCCCGACCGACATGAGGACAACCACGATCAAACCCAGGAGTGCACAGCCACGCAAAAGTTCCCACACAAGATCAGAAAGGGGAACATGATTATAGGGATGGACCGTGTCCGATGAACCCAGCGATCGCTTCCATAGCTGGTGACAAACACCCATGACATGTGCTTGCGGCGTCGCGTCCGGTGCCTCGGTGCCCCAATCGGAACGTCCAAGTAAGGATGGAATCAAAAATGCACCCAGCATGTACCGCGCTGCTTTGGTACGCATAGGTTCACCACCGGACGACACGGACTCAGAGTCGTCTGCATCATCCGATTCGTCGACAAGATCGCCTTCTTCTGCATCTTCCGAGGGTGACAGGGGCGGTGCGGGACCGTCTGGGTACACTGCATCCATTGGTGGGTACATGGCGTGCAGCCGTTCCATCTCGGCATTCCACTGCGACATGAGCTCGTCACCACCCTCGAGACTGCGGAGCAGCATATGCAGACCGGCCACCTCACGGCTCAAGCGCACTTCGCGAGACTTGAGATAGCAAATATACTCGGTGGCCTTGCTTAAGATGGTAGCTTTACTTAGCTTAGTAGCAGCGCGGATGCCATCCACCAATTCGACTTCCTCGGCCTTTCCACGCCGTCGCTTACGTCGTGGTCCTCGTGACTGCATCTCACGCAATGCGGGCACTACGTCGCGCAGTCCTGCAATTCTGTCATTAATGTTACTCCGATATCGACGCTCAATCGCATTATGAGCATTTTTACGTGTCCACATTTCACTTCCGTCGGATGGCACGTTTGATGAGGAAGAAGACTGTGGCGTTGTCGCCGAGAACAATGATGATTTCACTTGCCGTTGCTTATTCTCCTGCTTCTTTTGCTCACATTCATGTGTGACAGCACGCAAACGATTTAAGGCTGTCATCGCATTGCTGTTACTGCCTGGTTGCATGTGAAGCGAAGCCAGGATGGATTCTTGCGTCGGCGAGCCTGATGAGGCTTGCGATTCAGAAACGGGAGAAGTAGTTTGGACAGGTATTTCGGGTTTATGCATCGACACAGGTGGACTTTGCTGAACTGACGAGGGCGAAATGCCCTGAACGGGCTCTTGGTTACACGAAGACGTCGGCGGAAACCCAAAGATAGAGGCGAGTTGCTGGTTCGTGAGAGGCGCCATATCTTGAGTATCCAGGGGAAAATCAGGCGGACTTGTCGTGGTGCCGTCGACGCCACCGTCACCGCAGCTGTGAACAAGCGGAGGTGTGTTGGACAAACTCTCTGGCGATGACTGGCGCATCATGAAATCTTTGAAGGCATCAGAGCTACTCTCAGAGTCGCTTCCGGAGTGGTTCATCGTACTGGAGAACTCTGTGAGCGAATCATCCGCGAACGTGTGATCCACATCATGGATCAGATTGGTAAGGAAGAGGTCAGGTACATCAACCATCGACCACGGTTTCGGCACTCCTAGCGTAGAATCCAAGTCTTTCCACTCATTCATGTCATCGCTCGTGGCTCGAAAGGCCACCGGCGCAGGCTCTGCGCTTTCCTCTTCCATCATCAGTACGTGTCGTACGTTGTCGACCCTAAAAGCGAGCCCAAATCAGCTGTTTCGCGCCTCCACAACGCTGCAGAGCACGTGACTCAGACATCATGACTGAGAAGCTCTCGCGCCGCATGGCGCTCCTCGGTGAGGCGGTCAAGTAGGGCATCTAGCTTCGAAGATAGTGCTCCTGTTATGCGTTAACAAAATATACATACGAGCTTCATCAAGCGACTGAATATATTCGCGATTTGCTTCCTGCAGCTCGGTCTCGAGTGCGCGGATCTCGCATGCCTTCCGAGGTAAGTCAGCCATACGTACGTGCTCGTCTTCAGAAAGCATGGTTGTGGGAAGATGAGAAATACGGAGCTGCACGTCTTGTGCCTGTGACACAATGTCTTGCACAAGTTCGGCACGCGTGCCTTGCAGAGCTTCGAAAGAAGGCGCATCAGTGTTTCCGAGCGTCGTCAAAGGCACGGTGGGATTCACTTGTGTGTGTGCAGCTTTTCGGGATAGGTAAGCAATGGCGGATGCCATTACTTTCAGCAGCATATCCAGGGAATCTTCTAGCTCAGTAATCGCACTCATGGTGCTGGCGTGTTTGACAGTGTGGAGGACATGTACGGCTTGCTGCCTCCCAGGCGAAGCGCGATCAGGCCTTGCCACGTGGAAAGTCACCTCTATGACGGATGTTACATGTATGGACGTCGACGTCGAAAGAAAGCATTCGAGCGCCGTAAATCGCTGGATGATGAAGAGGGGTACAGAATGCATTGAAACCCTCGAGTGTAGCACAATCGATCGTGCATATAGGAGTATAGACATAATGTTAGTTATTCAAGCATCACATCATTCGAGGCCTCAGGAGCTCGCTCGTGACCAAATGGAGCAGTCGACTCACGAATAGGGCTACCAGCCATTACACCTGTGGCCATAGGAAACGAAGAACGCGAGCCGGAAGGACTCGTTGGAGCGGGCATATAAGTAGCCCCTGGGCTGCCAGGAGCATTTGGTGTGCCATAAAGAGGTGCGCCTGGAATCTGTACAGGGTTTGTTGCATGGGGCACCATCTCAGGGTTAGGGATCGTGGTGCCAACTGATTGCTTGGGAGCGCGACCAGCCTTTGACAGAGCATAGTCTCCAGAGTCAAAGTATTTTCGCTCTTTGAGCTTGTTTGCTAGCAAGTCTTTGCGAGTAGGAAGCTTTCCATATAGTCGAAATACCTTTTGCTCTTCTTCTGTCAAAGACTAATCCCTTGTGTCAGCATGTCCCAAAATACGCATCATTGTCAGACGTACCGAGATATCTATCTTATTCTGCTGGTGTGGGAGCATGTCAGTAAGAGCACACTTAAACACGCTGTCCTTAACCACGAGTCCAACACTCTGTCGTACCCTTCGGGCGTATGCGACACTGCCGACGACGAGATACCGATGTATGCAGACGTTCGACCGTTTGCCACTCACTGCATTCCACCCACGTGCCCAATGCGGGGTTGCAAGCGCGTGGCCTCTAGGAAAAGCTCTTGGCTACCCTACTCTTGCCTATCCCGGTCCCGGCCGAGAGAATCGGACGAGTCCCAGAAGGCGTGACGTGATGCCAGCACGGGCTCGGAACAGTCGCGGCGCCCGGGCGGGCCCAAAATACCCTCCAGCCGTGCGAGCGAATTCCTCCTCTTTACCGTAGCAATCGATTTAATTGCGCGTCAACAATATGTCGATCCCTGTGCCACCTAGCTGGAAGGACCTTGGTAAGGCCGCCTCTGACATTCTTGGTAAGGACTACCCGATCCACGGCTCGACCCTTGAGGTTAAGACTCGCACGCCATCGGGCGTGACGTTCCGTGTGCTGGGTCTCCACGACAACAAGTCTTCGAACATCAGTGGTGACCTCGAGGCTAGCTGGCAGGACCGCAAGAAGGGTCTTGCTTTCACGCAGGCCTGGTCGACGGCCAACGTGCTCCGCAACCACATCGAGTCGGAGAACCACCTCGCCAAGGGTCTTAAGCTCGAGGTGATCTCGACGCTGGTGCCTGAGAAGCAGGCCAAGAACGCTCTCGTTGCCCTCACCTACCGCACTCCTGGTCTGCACACTCGTCAGTTCCTTGACGTGTTCAAGGGTCCTCTTGCTACGGCTGACGCTGTGGTGGGCCGTGACGGTTTCCTCTTTGGTGCTGAGGCCGCCTACAACGCCAAGGACAAGAAGCTCGCTCGCTACAACCTGGCTGCTGGCTACCATGCGCCTGAGTACGCTATCACGCTGCACGCCCTCGGCAACCTCTCTACGTACAGCGCCTCGTACTACCACCGTGTGAACCAGGACATTGAGGCCAGCGCTCGCGCTACGTACGACTCGAAGGCATCGAGTAACGTGAACCTGGAGGTCGGCACGAAGACCTACCTTGACAACGCTGCCTTCATCAAGGCCAAGATTAACAACTCGGGTATCCTTGCTCTTGGCTACGCCCAGGCTCTCCGCCCCGGTATCAAGGCCACCTTTGGTCTTGCCCTCGACACGATCAAGCTCTCGAGTGGCTCGACGGACGCCAGCGCTCACAAGCTCGGTGCCGCTCTTACGTTCGAGGCCTAAGTGCAAGATGTTGCAAGGCCTCGCATGTGATAGCTTAGGTAGACCTAGCGGCGATGGACCAATCCAAGTATCTTTAGCTCAAGGACATGTATGCCAGGGTGTATGGTGGCGTGAGCTGCTGATGTGGTTGGACGTCGGGGGCATCCCTACCTCCACATGCACCATGGGCCCTGGGCAGCTGAGCGGCGAGCGCTTTGTCCGACTCCATGCAGGACGATGTGGTCACGCCAACGCTTGCATTGGCGGAAGCTCGTGAAATATGCATAGACATCGCAGCGCTGTTTGCAGGATCAATCTTTGAGCTGGCTTTACCTCCAGCTTCGCTCGCAAGTGAGTCTCACCCGTGCATTTATTACGATGAGCGCGTGCGTGTGCAGCTCGTCATGCGCTTGCCGTCGCTACCGACTCTTCTTCCTGGGCCAAGAGAAGGTCTTGGGAATGTGGATAGGCTGGACAACAATTCGTCCCTGAGTATTCCGCCGCTCCTTTCCACATTGCTATCGTACCTGCATATTTCTCTACGTGGTACGATGCCGAGTGGGGCCACGGACGCGGCTGACGCTCCGCTGGCGTCGCTTTTCGTGCATTCGTGGCAGCGATCACCCGTGCCCACAGATTTTTGCTTACGTCGCTCGTCTCTCTTGCGTGCGCCCAAGGCGGACATACCAGACATTGAGCCACTGCGCGACGCCTCATTTGTCCCGGGCATTTCGTATGACCTGGAGAAAAAAGGATGGACTGTTCGCTGGTGGAGTGATGTGAGCGTGCCGTATACCACTATGGACGTGAGTGTGAGCAAGATTCAAATGGAAGCGGTCGTGCAGCTGCGCCTTGACCTTGCTAGGTTGTCTGCCGAAGCACAAGCGCCCCCGCCTCAGATGCCGTTCCACTATGCATCGAACCACATGCACCCGTTTTCTTATTCGGATGATCCCTACCTCATTGACGTTGACCTCTTAAGTGATTTGGCAGACCAGGTCAAGGTGTTGAACGAGTCGCCCCAGCAGCGACTCGATGAGTTGTCCAAAAGGCTTACTATGCTCCCTCTTTCGATGTTAGCGCCTGGATCGCTTAGCACGAACATCACATCGCCATGGGGTGTGTCTCAATTCATTACGGAGAAGCAGAAGGAACTCCGCGAGCAGGAAGCTGCCGCTCGTGCATCTGATGCGGATATTGCCCTCGCGCCGCTAGCACCGTCCTCGGCCCCCACTAGCAGCCTTCGAGAATGTCCGAGGAGGTCGTCCACGCCCTCAGCTCTGCTCGCGCAAGATTCGCCGCACGATTTTGAGGCTCCAGCGACTGTGGACTTGGCGACGCTAGCGTCCTATGGACCTGTTGCTCTGACCAAAGTGACTACTCACACAGCATCGGTGTGCGCATCCATCACCGTTCGAATGCGAACTCTGAGTCGCTCATGGCCGACGGTTGAAAATACACGCGCTGTTATGGTATGCGTAGAGCTCGAGGCACTGCCCATGCCATCGCCGTTTCTATTGCACGCCATCCATATCGACATTGGAGAACGCTCCGATTTGGTGAGAGATGTGGGATTTATGCCTTACCAAGATACCATCGAGGCCATCATCAAGCCGTTGCCTGGCGATGCGTCGGCGCTGCCGGTACGCATAGGACGCTTTTCTCAGCACAACTTGCTGTATACAGTGCAGCTTGTGCCACGTGAACCGCATATGGACCCCCAGACCCTGGGGCACTTGTTGACGACGTGGGATCCTCGCCGCTGTGCGCGCGTCACGTTGCTTGGTACACCTGACCGTGGCGCGCTTACAGCACTGTACAGCACATGCGTATCGCAGTGGAATGGCAGCATGGATGTGTCGCTTGCGCTCCTGGATCTCCAGCGGCGCTCATTTGCCGACTATGTCATGCACACGTCCATGCAGATTCCTCCCTTGCCTCCTGCACGGGAAGAGCGGGTATGCCAAGTGGGCGATCCGGCTATGTCGCCTCATACGCTGCATCAAACGCGGCGTGCGCTTCCTGTGCGGCTAGAAGAGACATCCGCGTTTTCGCCGTATTATGAGCGACGACCGGCAGAGGCTGAGGCGCCCCGCCGAGCCTTGGGCTGGGGCGAGAGCCATGCCCAGCATGGCGGCTTTGATCCAACGCGCGTGGATACCTTTGATTCGTGCGTGCTCGCTACGGTGGAAGCGAGACACGTGTTGAGATCCGCTGACGCGCACTACATCGACGTGTATGTCACGCTGACCAACGTGTCCTCTGATCGTGTCTTGGACCTAGAGGTGTCATGGCTTGCTGAGCATCACGGGGCGGCGCTCGTACCTGACACGGATTGTGTGAGACTAGGTATTCTCCAGCCAGGCAAGAGTCGCCAGGCGGATCTATGTTTGCATGTTTTGAGTGCAGGATTTCATCGTCTTGGGCACATTCGTGTGTGTGATACCGGTACGAATATCGCGTGCGTCTTACAACACGTGGGATCTATGTGCGTAGAGTTTCAAGATAGCAAAGCATGAAGCATTTCCAAAATGCGCTCTTCTGCCATCTCGGCCATGGGAATGTCTCGAGCCTGAGCTAGCGAGCCTGCCTTATCCAGGCACGGAGAGCGCACGCTCGGATCCGATACGAAAAAGCGCAAAACGTCAGCATCGAGGATATGGTGCGGTGGCTCGGTTCGAGTGTCTGTGCGAGATGTGCGCCACGACTCCCAGGGGATATCGCCCGGGGCAGGTACGACTTCGATCATAGCATCCTGCACACACAAAAGCACACGCGCCACCGGCTCAGGTACATGGACCAACGTGCCAAGCGCGCCCGAGGCCGTGGCATACATCACGCGACCGCCTGGGAGCGTGTGTATGGCATTTACCAGGTCACCGACATGGCATGCGGCTGCATGGCGCATAACATGACTCCACGGACTCTCCGGCTCTGTACCCTTGGCACGCTCTGCGACAAACAGATTCATGGCCACATCCGTGCCCAGATACCGCTGCTGCTCCTCGTCCAAAACGCATACGGCCGATGTCCAGTACGGATGCAAATCGCGTGCTGATTCAGATAGGCGGCCGTCCTCGGCGACCGTGAGCACAGTGAGAGAGTGCATCGCGTCTCCAACCACGAGTGTCGAGCCTTGTGATGCAAGGCAGGAGGACACAAAGGCACAGTCCCACGGACGCCGAAATGTCAATGCGTGCGGCTCCATGGCATAGGTGTGGACCTCGTGCCCGATGGCCGCCGCAACGTAGCCCGACACGGTAGTTAGGGCACACACATGATCTCCCACATGCTTCGACCAGGCAGCGTGTAGCTTTCCATCCGACCAGAGGTACGCGGCGATCTTGCCGTCGGAGGCGCCTGCAGCCAGGCCCACCACCACATACAGAGAGTCGTGCAGCTCGGCGATGCAGGCGCACGTCGGTCTCGCGTCGAGTGGAAGCGCGCACACATCTTCCAGCGTGTCTGGAGCGAGAACGCGCAGCGTACCGCTCTCTGACTCTGCCAGGCACGTCGTCACCACGAGGTGCGAGTCCATGGACTGAAGCGTGGTGACGGGTTGAGGCATGGCCTTGGTCTGGATATCGATTTGATCAAGAGCATCAATGACATGCACCTCGAGGCCGTGCTTTGTAGCGCACGCCAGCTCTAGCGTGGGTGTGGATGCCGTGCATGCTAGGCCGGTGACGTGGTCGACAGACCACGCACTGCCGCACAAGACGGACTCTTTGAGATATAAAAAGTAGGCATGCCGGCCAAAAGCCACGACGCCTGTCATGGGCGAGTCTAGCGCAGAAAGAGGGACGCGCGCGAGACGCACAGGATGCGTGCCCATACGGCGCGAGTGTATCGAGGTATAGTGAGCATCGTGCACGAGGATATGCCCGTCGTTGCAGCCCAGCACGAGATACGCAGGTCCATCTGGCACAAATCGGTGCCACAGCGCCGAGCAGACGAGGGAAGATGTGGTGTGATGAGCTAGCAGCTTCATGTCAGGCACAGAATACAGGCAGAGAGATCGATCCCAGAAGCTAGCGACAAGGACGTCGGCGATGTCCAGGCTCGAGACGGGCGCGTGGGTATGTAGGGTATGCACGACCGTCCAGCGACCATCATCCAAGCGAGATAGCACCATGAGCGCCAAGGTAGCGAGGCCCACGACGATGAGGTGGTCGCTCCGAGAGCATGCCAGCACCGGAGCAGGTGCTTCCCAGAGCGTGCGCTTGGGGTCGTACGTGTACATGCCTGACTCGGTCACCACAAGATCTTGCGATGCATGCACAATCTGCTCATGCAGCGTGCCAATGAGGCGGGCATCGCGGACAATAGCGCTGTGCGATGGATGCACGAGAAGGGTGGTATGAGGATCTAGTGCGCGTACATCCAGCAGCACCATCGGCTTCGATAGTAGGCATCGTGTGCGCGCCCTGCGGGTCACAGCGCGGATACTCGCTGTAGGTCCTGCGCCACTCGCAGTGATGACGCGGTCGACGAAGCTCGCGTCGTCCTTGACGAAATCGATAATAGGCGCCAGGCTCGGCCACCGATATACTTCCTTCACATCATCCTGAACGTGCCACACGAGTGAGTCACCCGTGTTGCTGGCGAGGAACACGTAGTCTTCAGCGAGGGACGATACGCCCTGCGGAGCTGTGGCGACGGGCGCCATGCCGAGATCCATGACATGCAAGTCTGCCTGATCCCAAGAAGTGCGCCGCACCACCTGCAGAAGCTTGACGCGGCCGTCTTCCGTGCCGAATAACACACGCACCCGATCATGGTGCATCGGCAGGTACGTGGCCGACATGACATACACGGGCCGGTCCAGGTCGACGCGACGCAATGCGGATGACAATGGTGGGCTGGGCCGGGGAGGCTGGGGCCGAGGCACGAGGTAGATGGCATGACTGCAAAACAGCAGGACACCGCCGCCCGCCGCGGCTGGCATGGCGAGTACGTAGTGTGCACTCATCACGTCTCGATCTCGAACAGGGACATGCCATGTACCGGGCACATCGAGTCGAGGCACCTTGCGGTCATGCGGCTTGGACGACATCGGCGCCCATGGCACCTGCTCGAGCGCACGGCGCGACGTATGAATCGTGTGAAAAGTGAGCACAGGCGTATCCTTCGTGTACAGTGACGACGAAATACTCAGGCATGCGAGCATCACCGGTGCATGGGCCGATGTCCGCTCCAAAAACGTCGCATGGACGAGCGTCGCGTGCGTCAGCCGGGCGTGAAAGGCGATGTCTGTGCCGAGCTTCGCAAGATGCACATAGCCCGTGTGTGTGTGCGTCAGGACCCAACGGCCAGACGAGCGTCCATGCGCCTTCTCCAAGGCCAGCGTCACGCCTATGTCAGACGCGGGTCGAAGTGGCTGGTCCAGTGGCCACACTCGCACCGTTCGCACGCCATGCGCGTCGCCCGGACGAAACGCCACGAGCCGCGGGTGCGGATGATCCGTCAAGACGTAGAGCACGTCCGCCTGGCCGTGCGACACTTCCACGGCAAGAATGCGCGCACGGAGCGGCACCTCGGCCACTCGCGAAAATGGCGCCGCGCCCACCAACGCATAAAATGTCAACTGGCTGTGGTACGCGACGCATAGCAGCGCTTCGTGGTCCCACCACCCGTACACGATGCGCCCAGCCACAGCCGCGCTGGGCGCATGCGATGGGCACAGCCAGTACATGGGAGTGATGGAGGTCGCAGAGGAAGTACAGCTCGTGCCCTATGTAAGAAATCCACGCAGACGAGCGTGACTCGCTCGTTCACGCGCAGCTATACTGGCAGCGATACGTGCACGCTCTGCATCAAAGTCGGGGCTGTGCGTGTAGGCTCGAACGCCCTCGGCATCAAGCCAGTCGCGCGCCTGGTAGAGTGCGCCCTGCCGACGGAGTGCCTGGGCTTTGCGAAAGATGGCCTTGGCATTCGCCGGATCGGATGCCAAGGCCTGGTCACACACCTGGACGGCCCTGTCATAGCGTTCCTGGGCCAGATAGCAGGCTGCCATCTGCGCGTGAGTGAGACTATACATACGTTGGAGCGCACTAGACTCAGCTGTTTCTGGTCCTCGCGCGTGCCCCTGGCACGGTCTGGGACAGGTCCCAGCTGTTGCAGCACATTCACGTCCAGACCGGCTAAATACAACGTCGCATAATGGTACGCTTTGAGCGCCCCTACATGGTCCCCTTTCATGAAAGCCTCATTACCCTGATCCTTGTAGGCCAGGCCTTGCGCCATTTTCGTCGCGACATCGCCGTGGGCGCCCGACATGCTCTCACCTCGGAGGGGTACGGCTGCTCCCTCGTAGGGACCCAGTATGTGGAGACGCACTTGTTCTGGCAGACGCGCGTCGTTTTTCCTTCTTGCTTGCCATGGCATGGCTCGAGGCACGTCATGTGCACGATCCCGGCCAGCCCTTGTATGAAGCGCTGGAGCAGTATGTGCCGGAAGCCAATATGGCATGGCCGTTGGCGCGGTCCATGTACGCTGCCCTGGCGTGCGAGCAGGCCGAGCCCAAGGCGACAAGTTATACCCTAGATGGCGTTGTGGCCATGTTGAAGACGTCGCGAGGTCAAGACAAGCTCGCCTGGACGATCGCACAGAGTGTGTACGATGGGTCGCCTTCCCATGTCGAGACACTCGCGCCACTCGCTCTCGAGTCCCTGTCCGCCTCCGAGGCGCCTCTGGAACAAGTGCTCAGTGTGCTGACCTTACTGTGTCAGAGCGAGGCCATGTCGCCGCTGTGGGACAGGTACCGGCCCATGCGAGTGATCACGGATGTGCTTGAGCACGGTGCCTGCGATCGAATGCCCCTCCCATGCATCTTTGCCTTTCTCGTTCGCTTCCTCGACGCGATGCGCAGTCCAGTGTCGTATGACGAGACACTCAAGCTCATCATGCAGCACCTCTTAGAGTATCGACAGCATGCACACCACGATGAGTCTGTACGAAGCTCAGCACTAGCACTCGGTGCTTTGTTATTGGAAGTCCGCCTCAACAAAGCCATTGAGGCTGCCTTGGCTCATCCTACGCCCGAGACATGCATCCAAGGCGACGCATCCTTGTCCCTCGTGCTCAACCTATACGCTGTCACCCTCATGACTGGCAGCATGCGTACCCCTCGACTCGTGCGCCCTTTGGGCCTCGCACTGGTGTACGATGTCGTAAGGACCGTCAATGCGTGCCTGTATATATCGCGCACGTCGCAATACATCGCTTCGAGTCGAAAACAGCATGGTCAGGACAAAGGATTTGCGCAACTACTAGAAAATTTCGGAGACATGCCCCTTCCGGTCGTTTCAGACCATGTATGGAAGCAAGTATCGCTCGCGTTGGGCAGCGACGAATCGCATCTTGTGCCTCGTGTCCTGCGTGCGTATTTTCTACACGCCCTTTCCATCATCGCACCCTTTTATCCTGCGCCTGTACTAGAGACGCACATACCCAAACCATCGGAAAATCCGCCCTCCAAGTCGTACGATACCCTTTGTTCACGTATATCTGCCCTTGTGACTCAGACGCAGCACACCATGACTATGGTCGTCGATGCCCTTACTACAGCGCTTGAGCAGAACACGCTGGCCGAAATGCCATCCGTGTGCATATCCGTCTTACCAAGCTTAAGTGCCTCGCCATCCAAGGAGCTGGCGCACGGTGCTCATGCCATTCTACGGTCCCTAAGCGATGCATCCTACACCCGCTTTGAATCCATGCACATGCTCTGGCTCGACGCTCGTGAACCGGCCGTGTACGGAGCGCGCCATTTTGTATCACTTTTCCTACATGCTGCACACCACCTGTCTTGGTCTCTATCGCTCGCACGAGCATCCGTGTCCATGCTAGATGATATGCTTCACGTTCTTTGTGACCGCAATATGGGCGTATTGCTGCCCTACATTCCCTGGGATGCCGGCAGCGGTGCGGATGTGCTTCATGTATGGACTGGCATATCTGAGTGCATCGCAGCCATGTTTGGGCGCATCCCAGAGTGGTCCCGCACAGCTGATCGGCAGGAGATGCTCCAATGGATTGCACACGTGCCGATGCTGGCATCGTACATGGTCCAAAGTGCTGACTTGGCAAGTCGCTCGAACGAGCTGCAACCGTATACAGATCAAGTGTATGGCGCCCTCGCCTGGCCACTAGACTGTGCGATTGGATGGCTCCGACTGAATCATGGAGAGCTGCTGCAGCAGTTGTCTGACTACATTCGAAGGACCGTGCATGTGTTTAAGAAGCAGCAGTGTGTAATGCCAGGGCCCGTTGTCAAGCACGCCGTGGAGTTTTTAGGGCAGCAGCTCGCTGTTACCAACGCACAACAGCGCAAGACGCTTTTGTCTACGCCACAAATGGAGCTGCTGCTGGACGAATTCATCGCTCTCTCGCGCGCGCCAGGACCTCCCGCTCCCAAAAAGCAAAAGCTCCAGCAGCAGACTTTGTCGTTTGCACCGCGTCCATTGGATGCACCGAAGAAGAAGCCTATTGTGGTGGACTTGACGCGCGACTCACCCAAGACCGCGGCACCGAAGCCCAAATCGACAGGTAAATTGGCGCAGCTGCGCAACGAGTTTCAGCTTACTCGGGCTGTCGCGCGGAAACCCCAGGCGCCCCTGCGCCAGTTTGAGCCAGACGAGCCGCGTGCACCTTTGGCGACGAGCAGCGTGACGGGCGCAGTCAAGACGCTTCCACCAGTGAAACGTCCACCACCGCCTGAAGACAGCTCTTCGAGCAGTGAGAGCGAAGAAGAGGAAGAAGGTTTAGCTGCTCTTGCATCACCCCGTAAGCCCAAAGCTCACGAAGTTCGCCGCAGTGTAAAACCAATGGTTGATCCTGCTTTGCAAGAAGCCATGCGCAAGGCGGAAGACGAGCAGCGACGGCGTCGCCTTGCCAAGGCTCCGGCACTCACACCTATGCATGAATGTATTTTGTCTTGGGACATGCAGGCCAAAGGCGGTCTGCCTCCAACTCGACTGGATGGCATGCCCTTTTCGATCGATGCTGCGCGGTCGCCTTTGACAGATACCGCTTCATACATGAACCGATTCTGTACATTACTCACGCTTGAGGCGTGGGCACAGTTTCAACAAGCATGTGGCGATGTGAGAGATGCTGTGTCTGTGCCGTTACAATATACCCGTCAGAGCCGCGTAGACAACTTCGTGCACTTGGAATGGTCCACACAAACGGCTGTGCCTGTCGGCACGTACTTCAATGAGACCGATATCGTGTACTTGGAGTTGCCTTCCCGCGCCATTCGACTGACCGCAAATGTCTTATTCAGTAAGCGTGCCTCGACCACGGGCCCTGCCACCATCAACTTGGGCGTGCAGTGTGTATGTGCCAAGGCTCAGCATGCTATGCCATTCATGCATGAAGCTGGATGGAAAGTGACCAAGCTCCTGACCCTTACAACACTTCGTCGAGAATTCGCGGCATTGTGCAGTGTGCCCGACTTGGCGATGACCCAGGATGTATTGCATGCAAGAGTTGCCCAAGTACCTGACGTATCCAAAGCAGATGAGGTCAAGGCTATGCAGACGTACCAACTCAATGCGCCTCAGGCTCGAGCTGTCGTTGCGGCCATGCGTACCTTGGGCTTTTCTCTAATTAGGGGCCCACCCGGCACAGGTAAGACTAAGACGATTCGTGCGCTGGTCGCTTCTTTCCTCTCTCGCCGAGCGGGTACCACCATTGGAGCCAAAAAAGCCTCGGCACCACAGGCCCGCATGCTGTTGTGTGCGCCCAGTAATGCGGCTATCGATGAATTGGTGATTCGCATAAAGAATGGCGTCGAAATCGACGGCAAGCGCATTTTGCCTCGTCTCGTGCGCTTGGGTCGTGACGAGGCTGTCCATCCAAATGTGCGCGACGTGACGCTCGACGCACTTGTCGAAAAAGCCGGAGGAAATGCCGGTCCATCCCGGGCCATGGACGAGCTGCAACAAGTCGAGCAAGCGTGGCAACGAAAGCGTACACAGCTCGAGTCAGCCAGTGCATCGCAGCAAGCACGCGCGCTCCAGGCGGAGCTCAATGAGCTTACCGATCGCCGCTTTGAGCTACGTGAGCAAGTCGCCTCACTTCGGAGTCGGAACAAAATGGGCGCCCTTCGTCCAGGTGCGGAGCATCATATGGCTCGCATGAGCATCCTGGATGATGCCGAGATTGTATGCACGACCCTGGCCGGTGCGGGGCATGAAATGTTGTATCGGTACACGTTTGACACGGTGGTGATTGATGAAGCAGCCCAGACTGTGGAGCCGAGTACGTTAATTCCACTGCGATATGAATGCATGCGTTGCATTATGGTGGGTGATCCTAAGCAACTGCCTCCGACTGTGCTCAGTCAAGAGGCTCAACGCCTCGAGTACGATCAGTCGTTGTTTGTGCGCATGTTCAATGCGGCGCCAGAGCGCGTACATTTACTGTCTATTCAGTATCGTATGCATCCTGACATCAGCCTTTTCCCCTCCACGGCCTTTTATGACAAGCAGCTGGTAGATGGGCCGCGTATGACTGAGTTGACGGCTCAGCCGTGGCACGGCACCGCTCTGTTTGGTCCATTTCGCTTCTTTGACGTTCGCACACCCGAAGAGCCTGGTCGAAGTCACTCGTTGCAGAACCCTTCCGAAGCTCAAGTGGCGATGCAAGTATATGAGGCCCTGTGTGCTTGTGCTGGATCAAGTCTACAGGACCGTATTGGCTTTGTGAGTATGTACAAAGCTCAGGTGGAGCTGCTCAAGACGCTTTTTATCAAGCGATACGGCCGTTCTACGGCGCACGAGGTGGAATTCAGCAGTGTGGATGGTTTTCAAGGTCAAGAAAAAGACATTATCGTGATTAGCTGTGTTCGAAGCAACAGGGATGGCAATATGGGCTTCTTGACCGACTATCGACGTCTAAACGTGGCATTGACGCGCGCTCGCAGTAACATGATTGTCATTGGTAACGCGGACATGCTGTGTAAAGACAAGATATGGCGAACAATGATCACGGAAGCTCGCTCCTATGGCTTCGTTGTGCCCGTGGATAGCAAGACCTTTGACAATCCGCAGCGCCCAGCGCCCAAGTTTGTGGCTTCCAAGCCGAAAGTGACTACCGAAGCATCATCACCGCCCAAGCCTTTGCCAGCTCCGAAAGCAGATACAGCCAAGGCTTCGTCGACGCCTGTCTCGACCACTAAAATGTCTAAACAGGCTGCGCCTGTCAAGGTCACCAAAGCACCCACTCCCATCTCGGCACCTACCAATCCAAAAAAACCGAATCAAATGACAGAAGGTGTCCGGGCACCGCCTCGTGTGGTTCCATCTGCCTCCTTGCTGGCGCCTCCGAAGCGCAAGCACAAAACTGGCAAGTGGACGCAGATCGTTGAACGCAACAAGGCCTCCAAACCAGAAACGCCCATGCCTGCACCAAAATCTGATCGACGGCCCCCACCTAGCCATGACGGACCAAGCTGGCTTCGGTCAGCGCGTCCCCATACCCTGCAAAAGCGAAATCCTCCGTAAAATACTATATGTTGATAGAGTCTATAGGCGAGGCACATGGCGTTGCCCACATATCATGGTCATCTTCCCATCTAGCGTCGGAGGAGTCGCCGTTAATGGACAGGGCGCGTGGGGGCGACAAGATATAGGTTGTGTCTGTCGAGAGGTTCGGCAAGTCTTGTGGCGCTGGGTCATGCTCAAGTGTCGTGCATGGCATGGGAAATGTCGACGGTGGTAGTATGCTTCGGTCAGCCAGATTCAACACGCGCGCAATTTCTCGCGCTGGATCGGCAGTCGAGGCAGGATGCGTTATGCCTGCTATGCTTTGAGCAACGCAATGTATCAGCGGTGTCATTTGACATACATGATGTGCATATGCACCATTGATGTGTTCGGCGTGCGGTGCGATTACACGCACCATCGACTCGTATAGTGCCTGGTGCAGTGCATGCAAGAGTGGCATTCCCATAACGGGAGCGCATAGAGCCTGAACGATTGATTCATCTCGCCAGTGCCATAGCAGGTGCAGATATATGTATTTGGGAGCCGTAGTACCGCGCGGAATCGGGCGCAAGACGCAGGCATAACGCAAGGCATTGTCGCGCGTCACACCGGTGTATTCCACGGAGCGCACATTGAATACTTCTGCATTCTACGTAATTAGACATAAAGACGTACTTTACGCATAAAGGCGGCTACGGCTGGCCGCATCCCGCTCTGATGTAGGCCTGAGGCTAGTAGACGCATCTGACCCCCGGTGTGCCTGACACTACACGCACATTGTATCTGCAACTTCCTGCCGTCACACTGAAGCGCCGCACGAGCTCGTGGTCCACATGTTCGAAGCAGTACCTCACATTCTAGCTCATGTGTCCGGGTCTGCACCACGACTTTGGCGCGGCGGGTCATACTCGCGGCAAGAGGGACGCGTCATGTGTGGGTTGTTGGTCCGAGCGCTTTGACCGCGCCTGTGATGCCGTCATCTGTCGGCCGAACGAAGACGTCTCTCCCCGGCGTCAGATGCGTTGATGCAAGCCTCGACAGGCGTGGAAACGTGCCATATCGACACTGCAGCCGCGTGTCGTGTGCTCGTACGCAGGACGACCTGCTCTTGGGAGTAATTGCATGAGCCCAGGAATCTTTGGATATGCCTGTATGTCTTAGTCGTAGCGCATGCAACTAACTGCTACCCAGGACTCAGTACCAACGAAAATCGCTGACTTGGAGTCGCGCATCCAGAAACAGCATCGCATTATCGAGGGCTTTCAGAATCTGCGCAGTGCTACACCTAATCAGGATGTGATAAAGCAAGCAGACTCGAATATACGTGATGCCCAGCGCACAATTCACTTTTTACAAGACAGTCTAATGTCGCTTCAAAGGCGCGCTTCCATCGATGCGATCAATACCGAGCGAAAGCCGTCATTGTCCGGGACCATACCAGCGACGCCTACAACATCGGCACACTTAGACTCATTAAACGATCCCACCATGTCGCCATCTCAGGTTGTTGACGAATACGCCCAGACGACTTTCGACGCGCCTTCATTCGCACCATTTCCGATCGACAGCAGCGCGGCGTATCGGTCGGGTTCGTACAGCATGGATCATGGTATTTCTCCATTGAATGACATGAATCTCCTTTCTCGTGAGCCTACCGCTGCGCGACGCAACTACTCGCCTCTCGATCTCATGCGATACGACACACCACTTACAAGTGCTAAAGTCCAACGCATGCTGAATCAGCTGGAATACAAACTACAGCTTGAGCGCCAGTTTAAGCAGGGATATGATAAGATTGCTCGATTATACGAAGCTGAAGGCGATCGCCGCAGTCAGGATGACGCAGCGAGCAGGCGTTCTGAGTCAGCAGGTAAGCTCGTACTGATCCAGCAGGCCCTCAATCGATACCAACAGCTGGACATGCGCGATGCCGAAGAGGTGCAGCAGGAAAATCCTTACGCAGCACGCCGTGCTCGCAAGCCTCAATCAGGTACATTGTCGATTTCTATCAAAAGAGCGAAGGAGATTGATCATGCTGCCATTTCTAACAGTACTCGCTTGATGCGTGAATCGTATGTCGCTATCAAAGTGGAAGAAACAGAACGTGTACAGACCCCTTCATCGCGCACCGATACCTGGAACGTAAAATACGAACTTCCGCTGGAAAACACCAACGAAGTGGAACTTGTCATCTTCGACCAAGTCGGCTCGTCCGTGCCTGTGCCTGTCGGCTTGCTATGGTTGAGAATCAGTGACATTATCGAACAGTTGCGCCGAATCAAGACAGGTCAGGTTCTTCCTGACAATGCGCAGTCGTCGCCCGCTGCAGGCGGTGGCGAGTGGGTCACAGCGGAGCGAATGGCGTCACTTCATTCCTCGAATACCATGAATCAGACCGTTATGCAGCAAGCCAAAGAAACGGGCATGGAGGGTTGGTTCACAGTGGAACCAACTGGTGCCATTTATTTGCGTTTAGACTTTACGAAACAAAATGTGACAAAACGCCCGTACGATACAGGCTTAGGTCGTCATGGTGCTATGCGCAAGCGCCCAGAAGAAGTGTCTGTCGTGAACGGACATAAATTTGTTCCAAGACAATTCTACCAGGTCATCCGCTGTGCTTTGTGCGGTGAACTCTTGTTGAACGCTGCTGGAAGTCAGTGTCAGGACTGCAATTACACTTGTCACAAAAAGTGCGCTCAAAAGGTCGTGACCAAATGCATCAGCAAGACCAGCGATTTGTCGGCTCGTGATGAGGTGGAGCTCAAACACCGCATTCCGCACCGATTTGAGCCGTTCACTAACTTGGGCACGAACTGGTGCTGTCACTGCGGTTCAATGCTTCCGCTGGGCCGTCGTGTGGGTCGCAAATGCAGCGAATGCGACATCACATGTCACGCTGATTGCATGCATCTCGTTCCAGACTTTTGTGGTATGTCGATGGAAATGGCGAACCAGATGCTCAGTAATATCGCCACGATCAAGAAAAATCGCTTTAGCTCGTCTTTGCCCGATTCTGCTGCACCTAAGCGCTCGAGTGTGCTGAGCACCGATACTCTACGGCCATCAGCTCAGCAAGCGAGCATGGGACAGCTAACACCAGGCATGCAGCAGCTTATGGTGACGCCGTCTTCATCTCGACCTTCTGTTTCAATGCAGGGCAGTACTCAGCACAGCCCTGCGCGTAGTCCTCTACCAAGCCCTCAGCAGAGTCCTAAACCCTCGCCTGTTCACCCTATACGCCAGAACCTCGCTTCGATGCGGCAGCCGTCGATTGACTCGAACGGTGTGGCACTTACGAGCCCGCCTTCATCGTTACAGCCAATGTCGCAACCATTCAAGGATTCTGCAAGAATTCCGCCAAAGAGTGTAAATCGAGTACCTGTACCAACTCCGTCTCCAAGCCATGCTTCGCCACTTCCGCCACGTCCATCTCTTCCGCAAGTTGCTGTGGTACCGCCGCAACTTCCTTCTGGACCTGAGCAGGCATCTTCTCTCGAGTTCCCTCCATCTTCGATGCGTAATGTCACACTCGATGACTTTAACTTCCTAGCTGTGCTGGGCAAAGGCAACTTTGGCAAAGTGATGCTGGCTGAAGAAAAACAAACAGGTGTTTTATACGCGATCAAGGTGCTGAAGAAAGAGTTTATTATTGAAAATGACGAAATTGACAGTACACGATCCGAGAAACGGGTGTTTTTGACAGTGGCGCGTGAACGGCATCCTTTCCTTCTCAATCTGCACTCTTGCTTCCAGACGGAGACTCGCGTATATTTCGTGATGGAGTATGTTGGCGGTGGTGACTTGATGTTGCACATCCAACGTCAACAGTTTAATTTGCATCGTGCCAAGTTTTATGCCGCAGAGGTGTTGCTTGCCCTCGAATACTTCCACAAACACGGCATTATTTATCGTGACCTCAAGCTTGATAATATCATGCTCACGCTTGATGGGCATGTCAAGATTGCTGACTATGGTCTATGCAAAGAAAATATGTGGTACGGTAATACGACGTCGACGTTTTGTGGTACACCTGAGTTTATGGCACCAGAAATCTTGTTAGAGCAGCGTTATGGACGCGCTGTGGACTGGTGGGCGTTTGGCATTTTGCTATACGAAATGCTTCTTGGGCAGGCTCCATTCCGTGGTGACGACGAGGACGAAATCTTTGACGCCATCTTGGAAGATGATCCGCTGTACCCTATCCAAATGCCGCGTGACTCTGTGTCTCTTCTCCAACGTCTTCTCACGCGTGACCCTTCACGCCGACTTGGTGCTGGTCCCAACGATGCTGACGACGTGAAGGCACATCCCTTCTTCCGAGATGTCAATTGGGACGACTTGATCAACAAACGGGTCCCTCCGCCTTTCTGCCCGACGCTTCGTCATGCAAGTGACACGGAATGGTTTGATACAGAGGTATGTGCCATGTCTGCATTTTAGATTGCTAACTTTTTTCCAGTTTACTAGAGAGAAACCAACCCTCACGCCGGTGCACAGTATCTTCTCACCAGAGGATCAAGCCGAATTCCGTGACTTTAGCTGGTACGTGCGAGGTTCACATGGGGTTCCTACTAACCTCCACAGGACATCTCCACACTTTGTATAAATATGTGGAGGTCACATGGTAGCGAATATAGTTCGTAACGAAATTCGCACGCGCACACAAATTCTTCGGCCGACATGGAGGTATTCGTTTTCGTGCACTCAAGGCGTTGGTGATACAACGTGCACAACGCTCACCTTCTCATAGAGTCACCATGCCGAAGTATGTGCCGATACCCGCACGAAGCATGAGCTAACACATATCAGCGTTAAGGACGTCGATGCCGCCCAGTTTATCAACGCTTACGCTCAACACTTGAAGCGGTCGGGTACGTACGAGAGATGGCACGTCGCGTCAAAAGACCACGTTGACGTGTCTGTTGTCTTATACCAGAGAATGGAAACTAACCGTTGAACAGGTAAGATTGAAATGCCTACGTGGGTCGATATTGTAAAGACGGGAGCCTTCAAGGAGCAGGCTCCTTACGACCCAGACTGGTGGTACGTTCGTGCTGCCACGCTGGCTCGCCACGTCTACCTGCACAAGTCGGTCGGTGTCGGTGCGCTCTGCAAGCTCCACGGTGGCCCTAAGAACCGCGGCTTCCGTCCCTCGCACCACAGTCGCGCCTCGGCCTCGGTCCAGCGCAAGGTGCTTCAGAGCCTCGAGGCAATTGGTGTGGTTGAGATTAGCTCGAAGGGTGGCCGTATCATCTCGCAGGATGGCATGCGTGACCTCGACCGCATTGCTGTGGCTGTTCTTGAGTCGCAGCGCGAGGATGAGGAGGATGAAGACGAGGATGAGGACGAGGACGAGGACGAGGAGGACGATGAGTAAATGTATGAAACTTGCTCCATCGGTCCTATTCATCATCTACTCTCTTCTACTTACACTCTGTACTAGTGTAGCTGGGGTGAGATCCCTCTGGGTGTCCTAGTTGAATACCTGACTGAAAAATGCATAGCTTGCAATGCGTATGTCGCTGATCCTAAGGAGATGTGTGTCGAAAGAGACCCACGTATTCGCAATATAGAGGGCGACTATGTACGTCTGGGGGGGTATAGTGGCTGGGTAAGTCGGTTGGCCAGGTCGAGGCTACTGGTCGTCGTCCGAGTTGCCGATTTCCATGGCTGTAACGTGTTAGGATGTGAAACTTACCGTCATCGTCGTCGTCGCTCTCCTCCTTTTCCTCCGTATCGGTAGTTGTAGTAGGCGCCTGATCTGTTCGCGGTGCTTTGGTTGGCCGTTCTGTAGATTCAAATGTAGGGCTTGGCATAGATGCATGCGCCCCCGTGGCATTGGCAGAGCCGTCGCGCGCACGTTTCCTTTCGAGGCCCTGCGCATCGCCTTGCGCATTAGAGAAGGTTACGCGATCACTGATCATTGTACCATCGGCATTTTTGTATATTAGATCAGGTCGTAGCAAGGCCTCTTGGCCATGCTCTGCTACAATAGTAGCCTTGGATCGTGTTCGTGCATATTCCAGGACCTGCTGTGAGCGCGGCTTTCACATACCAATGGTTTTTCGTAAAATTCAAATCCATCTAGCGCCCTTAATGCTGCCGTCGCACTCTGTAAGTCGCGGAACACGATAAAAGCTTGCCCACGCATACCATCTGCCCTTGTGGCGACGACATCGAGTACTTTGCCGTAACTGCCGAATAAGCTGTATAGCTGACGACGAAGTTCTGAACAATGAGAACACAATATACATACCTGGCTTCTTAACCTTTGTATTGATATTTTTAATGTAAAGGGATGTGTTGGGCGTCGCCGTAGACATGCTGCCTTTGGAACGACGTGCAGGATGGACAGCAAGTGTGGTCAGCGGGTTTTCAGTACATGCCACGTGGGGCCACATGTGTCAAAATGGATCATGGCGGGGCAACATCATATTCTTGGTTGTGAATCCCTTAACGATAGGTCGTTGTCGTCATGACAAACGAGGCAGCGACCACAATGCCACGCCTGGGTATATCGTACCCACCTTCGTTTTCTTCCTCATTCTGGACATACCCTGATTACCGCAAAGGAGCGGTAGTATTGTACTCACGACTACAAGAAGGACTGGATGAAAATGAAACTGTTTTATTGCACATGCAGCATCGTGTTAATGCAGAATACGCATATGCACGATCACTAGCTCAAGGTCAAAATGTTATTTGCTCCTCTGATCTGCTTTTTCCTGGCGCAGCAGATCGTTCACGCTCGAGATATGACAATTACTCGTCTTTGACTGCACAAGCCATGCGTGAGACATCAAACTTGGTATCGAGCCATGTGGCTGCGCAGCATTTTCAAGTCGCCAAGGAACTTGATGAAATTGCTCTCGAATCTTTTAGTGCATGGGTTGTGGCACATACAGAACGGGTTCATGGTAGCTGGCGAGCTGTGGACGACGCACTCGCGGCTCTAGAAGCTCAGTCACTGGATGCAACGAAAAAGCAGTCTGCCTATGAAACTCGCTGTCAGTATGCCGACGAAGCCGAAGATGATGTGCGATTTGCACCTAAACCACATGTATTTGGTGCGCAAAAAGAGTCTGATTCTGCGCAGGAAGACGAATGTAATAAAAAGTCTGACGATCCCCAATCGCAGGCTGCTCGTACCCCTAGCGCAACGTCAAATTCCGAAAGCAAAAAGGTATCTCAGGAAGTACTTTTGACGGTGGAAGATGGGCTTGAAAAAGACGCTGAAAAGTCAAAAGCATCAAACCAGGTTCCTCTAGAGCAGAAGGAAGCGGATGCACAAAAACTGAAGCGACGTGAAACAATCCGTCAGCAGTTCGGATTTAAGGAGCGAAAACGCCCAAATACGCATGAACAACATGATCTTGTACATCCTTCATCGGAACGTCCGCCGCAGGAGCAGCAGCAACAGCATCATTCACGATTGTCTTCTTATTGGAACTTGACTAAAGAACGTGTCCAAGAATCACCTGCATTAGCCCAAGTTCGAGCTGCTATGACAGGACTCTCTGAGCCACGGCATATCCGTTTGCGACGTGAGGCTGATCTGGCCGAAAAGGCTTATCGTGAATCAGTCATGCTACACGACAAGCTGCGATGTGAGGCAGAAGAAGTGCTGTTCCGTGAGTATAAAAGGGTGCAAAAATGGGAATATGACCGCGCTATCGCGTTGCAACGGGTATTGGCTCTTTGGCAAAAAATTGTGGGCCGTGTTACTAGTAAATCAGACGCATCGATGATAATGAGTATTAATCCGGCAAGCCACATCCAGCAGCTTGTATTTGATTTCCGCACAGGACCGTTTCGGCCTGCTGCCATGGTGTTTAAACCATACTACCATGATGACATGCGTTTTCAGGCAGGAACAATCAATGGAGGGTTTGGCATGGACTTGATAACAGCTGCGAAGAGTGTGGCGCTGCAATCACATAAATCGGCTCTTTCTGGTCAAGGCATATCTCTAGCGATGCCGAATATACCACCTGTGCTCCATGTCCTTCTCTCGGCATTGCAAAGATCCTATGCTGAATCGTCACGCTGGGTTCCCCCCAACAGCGCATTGTCGGATGCAAAAGTCAATGCAGAAAAACGACGAATTTGGTTGTACGATGTCCCATTGACGAAAATGCACGAACTTCGACGCGAACTGTCGCAGTTTTATAACTCCAATCAAAGTGAGAATGCAAACGAGTCGAGTGCTCTCGATCAAATGCTTGACGCCGTCGATGCCCCTGTCCTTGCTGCTACAGTGAAACTTTGGCTGCTCGAACTTCATTCACCTTTACTTACGTTTTCTTTGTGGGATAAGATTGTCGCCCTGTATGAGGCGAATCATGTACGAATTTCTTCGCTATCGGAAGAGTCAAACAATGATGCCCTAAATGCAATAGACGAGACCCATTTGCGAGGCTTGTCTGAGATACTAGGCCATCTTCCAAAATTACATCTGACGTGCCTCGATTCTCTTGTGTCGCACCTATACAAACTTTTGAAACTGACTTCAACAGAAGATGATGATGATATGTATCTCGCCAAGTTGGGCTTGTCAATGGGTCGCTGCGTTCTACGCCCTGACAGTACTCTTCCTTCTCTTGTGTTTTCTGATGTTCCAGCTTTATTGTTTAGGGATTTAGTCAAGAACTATGAGACACTATTGCCGCCCATTATGCAGCACAAGGTGAAGGAGTCGGATTCAAAAGGCCTGAGCCCATACAAGGTATTGACACTTCAAAGGCATCGGCCTGCACTGGTGGATGAAAGGATCAAGCGTAGTTCACTTCCTGGGCTGGGTTTACCTAAAGAAGCACTGCAGCGTCGCGCAACGCAGCTCGAGTCTCGTCACATGTCCACCCCATATGTGCGGACACTGGTGGACACTACTACTGCGAATGAAAAGGCGACTGTTTCGCGCTCAGCCACACTGTCACACATGCAGCTTATCTCCGGGCCCCTTCATGATACTGCATACATTTCATCAAAGCAGGAAATCAAAGGGAATGTCGTGCCGGCAATAAGCAATCGGTCTCCTGAAGAAGCACCCAAGACGGATGTTCTCTCAAGCGCGTCTGTTCATGCCAATCGCTCTAAGGAAACTGATAACATCGATACAATACAAAGAAAAGATGAATATAACCAAAATGCTACTGATGTATCATCGGCGGTCCCAGAATTACACTTGCAAAGCATGCCGGACGCAAAAGAGGTCGATATTCCCAGGTCCCCGATGGGTCTTGAACAAGAACGCAAATCCCCATCCGGATCACCGTCCCATGGACGTTTTTCCAGTGATGCCTTGCCAAATGCTACTCCGACTACTTCCCAAACACCCCTTCGAGCTCGACCAGTTGGGGTTCGTGGACCCAGAGGCCCGCGAAAAGCATCTAAGTAAACGTTGTCTTCGTAAATAGCAGTGGAAAAGGCCAGTTGTTAGGTTCGTGTACCGCTTTGGTGATCTCCTCCACAAAGGAAAAATGGGCAGCTTTTTTCATTTGGTTGCAGCCATCATGTCGGATCTGGAAGTGGACCAGGACGAGATTGAAGAGCGGTCAAGCTTGTATGACACGAGCGACGATGAACTACTAGAAGAAGTCGATACAGCTCCTGGTGCAGTAGAAGATGCTGACTGGGAGACTGCGCGAGGTGACTTTACGAAACAATACAACCGGGCTCGACAGATGGCTTCTGCTTTGCAAACCTCTTCTAAAGACACCAGCAGCGCATTACCTGCCGTGAATCGAGCACGTCTCCGCCAAAAAGCTGCTCCTGTACCTGGAGAAAGTATTTCGACTGCATCTGAAGAAATTGCTGCACATCCCAGCAAATCTGCTGCACAGATTGCTGCTTTGTCCAAATTTGCAGCTCGCATTCATATTGAAGACGCGTATGACCCATCGCGCGTAGCCGGCGGTAGCGTGGATGGTACCGTTCCGCGAAAAACAAATAAACTTGAAATAAATCGGCGTAAGGACAAGGCCGACCGTGCCACGCTCCAGCAAGTGTTGGATCCACGTACGCTCTTAATTCTCTCGAAAATGATACGCCGCGAGATTATTTCAGAAGTAAATGGATGCATCAGCACGGGTAAAGAAGCAAGTGTATACTATGCTGTACGACCGCCTGCCTCACCTGAGCAAGGACCTGGCAGTGCCGCTATTAAAATCTACAAGACAAGTATTCTTGTTTTCAAGGACCGTGATCGGTACGTATCAGGCGAATTCCGATTTCGTCACGGCTACTCTCGCCATAACCCACGAAAGATGGTGCGCCTGTGGGCTGAAAAAGAAATGCGAAATCTGAAACGACTGGTGAATGCCGGCATTCGTGCGCCGCCGCCTATTGAGCTTCGAGATCACGTCCTCGTGATGGAGTTTTTGGGGGATAAAGACGGGTGGTCAAGCCCACGTCTGAAAGACGCAGAAAGTCTGATCTCACCAGAAGACTGGCCAAGGTTGTATTGTGAGCTTCTTTCCACGATGCGACTAATGTATCATCGTTGCCGCCTTGTTCATGCGGACCTAAGTGAGTACAATATCCTGTTCCATGAGGGCCATTTGTGGATCATTGATGTGTCACAGTCTGTAGAGCATGATCATTTACATGCTTTTGACTTTTTGCGTGAAGACATTGCGCATGTGGACGCCTACTTCAGCAAACACGGTGTGGAAACACTTGGTCTTCGGCAAACATTCCATTTCGTCGTTAAAGAGGCTGCGAGGTCTCGCGGAGGCGGTGTAGCTGGCCTTGAAAAGCTCGAACATGGTGACGAGCAGATCGATGCCGCCGTTTTAGACATCAAGAAAAAACATGTTCAGGCCAATGAAACCGAGGAATCGCTCATGAAAGAGCTATCTCGTCTTTTGGACGATACAAGGCAAACTGCAACGACGACAGATGCCGAGTCGTCAAGAGCAGGGCTTTCGATCGTTGGTTCTCTCGTGAATCAAATGGACGAAGAGCAAAAAAATGAAACGGAAGAATCTGTATTCCGTCAGAGTTACTTGCCTCGCAAACTCGATGAAATATACGATCCTGAGCGTGATGCAGCGATGGTCCGTTCTGGTCAAGTGAGTAGCCTGATCTATTCCAGTGTGACTGGTCTAAATGACTTGTACGACACTGAGGCAGACCCAGATCAAGCCACACCAGACTACGAAGCGGCGGAACCGGACACGGAAGATGCTACAGAGGACGACTCAGACAGTAGCGAAGAGCTCGACCCTGAGCAAAGACAAAATCAAGAACGCGAAGAACGCAAAAACCACAAAAAGCAGGTGAAAGAGGCAAATCGTGAGCGCCGAAAAACCAAGATGCCCAAGGCGGAAAAAAAGCGCCGCATGAAAAAGACAACTCGGAAAAAATAGCATGTACAAACTACATACCATTAGAAAGCCTGATGCTCCTGCAAATGCAGACGGTCCATCAAGTCGAGCAAAGCACTCGAGTCCTCGTCTTTGATTGATGAAGACGGTACAATTGGAGTAGTTGGTCCGGCGCTTTCTACAGGTAAAGCACCGGGCACAAGGTTCGCAGGGTCTTCACCCTTGCGAGGCGTAGCTGGTAGTGCCGGAGCGTTTGGCATGGGTTTGGCTGACGCTCTTGCGTGTGATCTTGAGCGCACAGGGGTTGGATGAGCCAGCATGGCCGCATGAGAGCGCGTTCGTCGTATTGTTCGGTCGCGCAGAATGTGTCCGCCTGGCGTTACTCGGGTCGGTGTGGCCAAGTCCAAGTCCAACCCACGCGTCAATGACTTCCGCGGTGTGGAAGGTAAACTGCTGAATTCTAGTGGTTGTGCGTTGGTGCCGCAGACGCGCTGGAAGGATGCAAAGTGTTCTGATGCACGGACCACCCATGCCGGCTGTGCCGCTGTGTTGCGACGGCTTACACTGGCAAGTTCAGACCGGTGAGCACGTTGCAAAACTCGTTTAGACATTTTTTGCAGATGCGACACATTGTCCAGACTCCATGGCGCTTGAGTGCGTGTCCATGTGTCGGTAGACCATGGCATCTCCGAGAGACCACCGATGTGTGCCAGAGCACCGCTCGTCAATGCTCGATCCGAGTAGCCGCCCTCCAACACACTGATGAGTTTACCATCAGCTACTTCATCAGCAAGTGAGGCAGAGTCTTTTGCGAAACGCGCGTAAAACTGCGGTGGGACATGCTTTCCATGTCGCTGCATACCAGGATACTCGTAGGTACACCCATCGAAACCGCACGAGATCATAATGAGCGTGCGTTGTGCATGCGCTTGGGTCTCGTGAATGAATCGGCGCGCCTGCTCGAACAGTTGGGTATACTTGGTCTCATACAATCGTACAAATTCGGCATCATCACGATGCGTTTCGAGATGCACTGACGTTAGTCTGTCCCTAAGTGTCGCGCCATGCGCTCAGATATCTGTCGCAGGTCGTCACAAGGTGCCTGTTCAGCTCCTTCAGACCTTTTACTAGAAAATTTGCCTTATAAAGCAAAATCATTGCGCACAGGTAGTCGAAGTACGTACCATTCCAAATCCATTGCCCATGTGCACCGGCTAAGCATACACTCGCATTCCGGATCAGATCAGGATCCCCGTTCTCACAGGGGAAACTTTCAATGTCATGGAGACTTCCGTAAAACACGCGTTGAGCACGAGGCCCCACAAGTGACTCTTCATATAGCATTTTTTCCCAGGGCGTCCTGGCTGCCTCTGCGGCCTTAGCAGCCTGCCTTGAACTGCCCGTGCCTGAGCGTTGCATGTTCCGTAACATCGATTGGAGCTTGGCGTGTCGCTGCGCATCAGCTGCAGCAGCATCTGAATTACGACGCCATGCCAAAGCCTGCGTACCGTTGCCATGATGCAAGTCAATATCGAGAATCACAACGCGGTCGATAGCATGAGAACGATACGCGTGTGCAGCTGCGACCATCACATTGTTTACCCAACAGAATCCCGATGGCTCAGCGCCACAGCAATGGTGCCCTGGTGGGCGTGACAAGACAAAGGCCCGCTTGGCTGGTATATGTGCTTTTGTTTGGACCGGGGGTATATCGGCCAGGCCAGCCTTTGTAGGGAAAATCTGCTCTGAAGTAAGTACAGACGGATCCGCCTTAGCTCCTGTGACAACACGATCCACTGCTTCAACGCAAGCGCCCAGTGCGTGGCATATCGCTTCGCGAGAGCCTCCATCGCTCGTATCAGATACGCCTTGTGCATGTGGACCACAAAGGTACAAATCGCCTTGAGGTAACATTTCAGGTATTTCGCTCGGATGCATACGTTCATCGCCTTCCCCATCACTGGATGTTGCATCGGAAAGGTCTGCATTCGCACTGTGTGATCGGGGCAAAGCTCCAGGCGGATCATGTGGTGCTTTCGCGGCCAATATTGATAGGCGAGCCAAATGTGAGGTAGGAGGCTCTTCTTCGGATTTGAGCTGATATTCCGTTTGTGTCGAGTACATCGCAGGCTCATTAGCATAGGCGTGGATATCCGCAAGCGAAGCCTCAGGCTCGTCCATTTGGAGTATGCGAGATGTCTTGAACATACGCAGTGGACTCTCACGCTCTTCCATTGTCATGTTCGACAACATTGTAGCCAGATGTTCTGGATGCGTTCGGGAACAAGCTGCAAGTTTTTCGCTCACACCGTACACACCTGCAATACCCAGAAGAACAGCACGGATACGTTGTGGTCGCTCGACAATGTTTGACTTGTCCACACCACGCACATAGCGATGCTTTAATACAGAAGGTGCTAAGAGAACATCGAGTTTGGACGCCACAGGCACCCATTCCGTGGTAATGTTTTCTGACGTGCTGAGAGCATGAGCAGACGATCGATACAGTTCAGAAGTTTTGGCCTCGGCAGAGGCTCTTTCCCGAATAATGCCATCAGGAGGATTCCTTACCTGGCCTGTATCTACTGAATCATCCTGGATGGGTGGCGCGCTCCCAGAGTCTTTTGGTGGCCTTCTGGCCGGCAGCTTGACAATCAACACCATGCAACGCGCCACACGCCTAGGAAACAGGCGCGCGTTTCGCAACACCCTGCATAGGTCAAGCGCCCCTATTCGGCCGAATCCACGTGCTGCGCGGGCGGTCCATAAGACGGATCCCAGCAACGTCACTGTCGTGACGTACTGAGTTGCTCTGTGACGTCGCTTAGCATGGAGGGGCTCACGTTTAATATCAATGGCGGCTACTTAGAGGGCGTCGTGAGAGGGTATAAAAACTCAATGCTCACCCCAACAAACTACCAAGCGCTGACGCAGTGCGAAAATCTGGAGGATCTCCGCATGCAATTGTCAGCGACGGATTATGGCAACTTTCTTGCGAATGAGCCATCGCCTCTCGCCACCTCCGCCATTGCTCATCGTGCTACTCTCAAGTTGGTTAGTGAGTTCGAGTACCTTCGCGACAATGCAACTGCGCCTCTGAGCAAGTTCCTTGACTACCTAACTTATTCGTACATGATCGACAATGTTATTCTGCTGATCACCGGTACATTACACGGCCGCGACACGCACGAGCTACTGGACCGGTGTCACCCGCTTGGATGGTTCGACACTCTCCCGGCACTGTGCGTCGCGACCAACGTCGAAGAGTTGTATCGCACCGTATTGGTGGAAACACCTCTTTCCTTGTATTTCCGGGACTGCTTTTCGTCGTCAGACCTTGATGATCTGAACATTGAGATTATCCGTAACAAATTATACAAGGCATACCTGGAAGATTTTGCTAATTTCTGCCAGTCTATTGGTGGCCCCACTGCAGAGAGCATGGGCGAACTTCTTGCTTTCGAGGCGGACCGCCGTACGATCAATATAACCATCAACTCGTTTGGTACACTCCTGAGCAAAACAGAACGTGCGCGCCTGTTCCCAAACATGGGAAAGCTGTTTCCCGGCGGTAACAACGCGCTTGCCAAAGCCGATGAGCTCGATCAGGTCAAGGGCATTGTTGAGTCTGTGCCTGAATATCGCCGTCTTTTCGATGACAACAGCATCGCAGGCATTGGATCGGCTGATATTACCTTTGAGACGATCGAAGATAAAATGTTTGAGTACGAGGTTGAGCGTACGTATAAGTACACATCATGCATACTGACAGCTCAGTCAATCGACAGCTCACCATGACACAGTTCCAGTACGGTATCTTCTATTCGTGGCTCAAGCTCAAAGAGCAAGAAATTCGCTCAATATGTTGGATTTCAGAATGTATTGCCCAGAATGCTAGGGGTAAGTGAAATGTTTTGCTTACGTTTAGATCGCATCCATGACTTTGTGCCCCCTGTGTAGCTCTGTAACGCCCAGCCCTTGTAGCTTAATCCTACTTGTCACTATCTTTGTCAGCACACACAAGGCAAGAAAAAATTGTTGCGCCTCCACACCTCATATTCGATCTACCACGCGACGAGGGACGATGAGGCCTAAGCCTCGAGAGCGATTCAATGCAAAGGCGCGAAAATCTCAAGTGGGAGGATCATCCCACAAAGGTAAAAAGTCTAGGAGAGAGCGTCAAATAATCGAAGCTGATTCTAACGCACAAATTATTGATGAGGCAACACGCGATGCACTCGCTGAGCAGGACCGTCAACGCCGTCAATTACTCCGTGAAGGCGGCAATGACGAAACTATGAAGATCTCATCAAAAAAGCGTAAGCGCCTTGATAAATTTATACAAGCGAAACTTCGCAAAGAGGAAAAAGCTCGTGTCCTGGAAAAGTTAGCTAAGTCTTCTGCCGAAATAGGCGACCGGACAGAGCTTGTCAGCGCCGCCACACTTGGAACAGGCCATGTAACAAAGGAAGCTGAACGGGTTAAAAAAATAATGAATGGGCCAGATGCAAGGAAAAAGTCGCGCCCAGCTTTCCTTACGTTTGAAGAAGATGATCAAGATAATGATCTTGATGCTAAAGACGACAAAAATCCCTCTGAACTTGCCCGCGAACATGTATTACCAGATATGGATGACAGACAGCACCGTATTTTGGAAGCCTTGAAAAAATTCGAGCCGAAACAAGAGGCTGCGTGTGCCAAAAATACGGTCCCTGTTGTTGTTGGCTCAGCCCTCGCCAAAGATGCAAACAATGTGCCTATCCAACCTGTAATGCGAAAGCGTCAACGAAAAGGGAATGTAAATGGAAGAAGCAACCTCCCGATTGTAGCGCGCGTTATGCGCGGAAAACATGAAATGGAAGAGACCAATGATACGGATAGCAGTTTTGATTCCGAGGATGACGACACTGACAGCCCTCAGGAAGAATCAGAACAAGACGAGGATCTAGACATTCCGATGAACGTTTTTGATGTGGACCAGCTCGTCGCAGAGAGACGAGCACAGGAGCAAGATAATGAGTCTATTGCTACCGACGATCTCGAGAGCGAAGAAGCCGATACTGATGCTGATGAAGAGACAGTTTTGCTGGAAGCTATGCGTCTTAGAGGAATGCTGCCAACTAAAGAAGGTACTATACCAGATCATTTCCTATCGAAAATGCAAGCCCCCAAAAATCTGAAGGAAAAATATGTTGAACTACATGAGAAAACTAACGACACGGACGAAATAGGCGAAGTTTCGGGCAAGTCCGAAGAGAGCAGTGAGGAGGCTTATTCTTCAGAGTCTGATGAAGACAGTTTAGAGAGTTTTAGCTCGAAAGATCTTCAAGAACGCTCATCAAAACGTAGGGGTATTGGTGAATCTAGTCGAAGTCGCGGATTTAAAGAGTGGGCCAATGAGGCTCTCCAGCTTGCACGTCCGAAAGGTAAGGATGACGATGAGCGACCATTGGAGCCTGTGGGAGGTTTCGTGGATCGCGTACGTGACCTAGGTCCTCAGGATGGTAAAATACGTGGTCCTCTTGGGCAAGACTTGTCGGATGTCCGATCGGCATTTACGCAACAATACTTTGACGAAGAGGCATTTTTTCGCGGTTTAGGTGAAAAAGCACCCCTTCGGCATGTGGCTGTTAAACGACCGAGTGATCTCCAAGAGGCAAGACTGCAACTTCCTGTCGTAAGCGAAGAAGATGCAGTGCTCCGAACAATTTTTGAGAATCCAGTAACTGTTTTATGTGGTGAGACTGGAAGTGGTAAAACGACGCAAGTGCCGCAATTCTTGTACGAGGCGGGTTTTGGCTCAAAAGGAAGTGGTACGTAAGCGATGACTATCTGACGCATACAGCCAACCCAGGTATGATCGGCATCACACAGCCTCGTCGCGTTGCTGCTGTGAGTATGGCGCGACGAGTAGCACACGAGCTACAGCTATCGAATAATCATGTTTCACACCAAATTCGGTATGATGCAACAACAAGTCCACACACGCAAATCAAGTTTATGACAGATGGTGTTCTTCTTCGTGAACTTGCACAGGATCTTACACTGGCGAAATACAGTATTGTAATCGTGGACGAGGCACATGAGCGCAGCGTCAATACCGATGTGCTTATTGGTATGCTCAGTCGTGTGGTGAAATTGCGTGAAAAGCGCTGGATTGATGCAAAAGAGAAAGGCATGGACGCGCCCAGACCACTGCGACTTGTCATCATGAGTGCAACATTGCGAGTCAACGACTTTACCAAGAATTCGATGCTGTTCTCCACGCCACCTCCTGTTGTTCATATTGGCGCAAGACAACATCCTGTGACGATTCACTTTAATCGTCGAACGGTCCAAGATTATGTGACAGAAGCTATCAAAAAGACAAGTAAAATTCACACACGCCTACCGCCGGGTGGAATTCTGCTTTTCATGACTGGTCAACAGGAGGTGCAAACTGTATGTCGAAAGCTCTCGCAACGTTATGGGGCAGATGCTCTCTCTAAATATACGATCGAAGCGGTAAAACCTGCTATGTCTACTCGCATAGCCGAACCAGAGGCAGAAGAGATGGATCTCGGAACCGCAGAAGATCTGGATGTGGACGATGACTTGGATAATGAAGTACAAGAAGACGAAGAGGCGCTTGATTCTGACGATGAATCACTGCCGCTGGCTGAATCTGACACACCGATGCACATCTTACCTTTGTACTCTCTTTTACCTTCTTCAGAGCAACAACGTGTGTTTGAAGATCCACCAGAAAATACGCGCCTGGTTGTCGTGGCCACAAACGTGGCCGAAACGTCTATCACAATTCCCAATATCAAATATGTTGTTGACTGTGGTCGCGCTAAAGAGCGCCAGATTGACCCACGCAGTCAAGTACAGTCGTATGATATATCATGGATCAGCAAAGCTAGTGCTGCTCAACGTGCTGGTCGTGCTGGTCGCACGGGACCTGGGCACTGCTACCGCCTATATTCTTCAGCTTTGTATGAAGAGCTTTTCCACGACTTCAGTGTGCCGGAAATTCTACGCACACCTGTCGATGGACTCGTTTTGCAAATGAAAGCCATGAACATTGACAATGTGGCAAACTTTCCATTCCCTACCCCTCCTAATCGCTCTGCGCTAATAGGGTCAGAACGCATGCTGGTTCATCTGGGTGCTTTGGAGAATTCGGACGCCGTATCGGGTAGCAAGCGAGTCGTGCATACTTCCGTTACAAGTCTGGGAAAAGTCATGGCATTGTTTCCTGTTGCACCGCGTTATGCAAAGCTCATAGCTCAAGGGCATCAACATGACTGTATGGCGTATGTCATTGCGATTGTTGCTGCTATGAGTGTGGGCGACATTTTCGAGCGTGAAGACTCATTGGCTCTCAAGATGACTGCGGAAAATCAGGCTCAAGCCAAAGAACTTCGACGTGCAATGCGTTCTGCATACTTTAAAGCGCTACAGGTGTTTGACGCTTTGGGTGATGGTCAAAGTGATGTATTCCGTCTTCTCAGTGTGGTTGGTGCGTATAGCCACGAGGCGTTGCGTGGTAGTTCTGTGGCATTTTGTCGCGACAATTTTGTAAGACAAAAAGCGATGGAAGAAATCCACAAGCTACGTGCACAGCTGAGCAATGTGGTGCAGGCCAATCTTTCGGGTCTTTCGGAGCGGCAATTGCGGCAACTCCAAAATCCTAGCTTGCCAGCACCTAACGCAGTGCAAATAAAAGTGTTGCGCCAACTGCTTGCTTCAATCTATATTGACCGTGTGGCTGTGCGTGCTGATATTGTTGGTGCACCTGAGGCAGAGTTGGCGCCTGCAGCCCAAGGAACCAAAATGGCCAGCACCCGACGCGTCCCATACGTGGCATTAGGCGTTCCTGGGCCTGTGTACATTCACACGAGTTCCACCTTTTACCATCGTCCTCCACCGGAATGGCTCGTGTTTGGTGAAGTTTACCAAAGTGCACCGAAGGATGCATCACTAGATAATGAAGAAGAAAAACCACGCACGATATTTCTCAAAATGCTGACCAAGATCAACCCTGCATGGATCCATACGCTGGGTCGATCTTTATGTACATTTTCTCAGACCACAGAAGAACCAGGTACATCGGCTCTTTCAGACTCCATCAAAGCGTTGAAGCGGGGAGAAAGATCCTCACTTCAGCGCCATGTTGTGATAACGCCTCGTTATGGTGGATCTCTACAAGATGGCGGTGCCGCAGGCGGTCAGGGGTGGGAACTCCCCGCATTCACTGCCAAACAAGTACTGGTCAATGGGCGATGGTCACTACAGACCTGATGCTAGGCACCTTCAGGCATCTTTCCAGACACCACATTCTCTCCTGTTTTATCGAACATAACGTTATCCGTGGCTTTAGAACCCATACGGATATACTTCGTATGACTTCCATAGGCTGCGTTGTGAGATACACGCGTACACACCAAGCAACTCGTTTGAGTCAACGTCACGGAGTTCCGTACGAGTGTATGCAAGTGTTTTACCCATACTAATGATCTCGCTTGTGACTCGGATCACATCGCCGGCCTTACCGGCAGGTCGTGCAAACGTTGCGTTGATGTCCGTGGACACACCCGTGTTTCGATAACCATTCGTGGCCACCGCAAGAGAGCCACCAGAGTCAATCAACGTCATTACCACACCTCCGTGCATGGTGCCAGCGCGATTCACTGCATAAGTCATCATGATATCACATACAATGTTCAGGCTTGACACTGAAGCGGGCATCCATGTAACCCGGTCGAGCTGAAACGACGCTTAGGGGCGAAGTCGTGCGGTAATCATGTCCCTCAACATCCAGCCTTTTGTTAGTTTATAAACATACATCCACTTGTGAACGCGACGCACAAAGCGCAAGCACGGTGTACGCAGTACGGCTGAATTGAACATGGTGTATGACTGATGCCAGGTGCTTCGCCCAACACTTCAATTTCTCACCTCCACATATAACCCATGTCGTTTCCCCGCAGACTGAACTTGCGAGCGAGATTTCTATGATCCATGGACTTTGTTCAAGTTGTGGACAGTCAATCTGCAAATGAGACGGGATAGAAATGATAAACTTTCATCGATATTCAGCTCTTAAGTTCGCTTTACAGTGCATGCACTACTGCATGCGGCAACTTTCAAAGATGCGTAAATTCGTCCTTTAGTCGTTGAAATCCATAAGTGAAATTAAAACGCCAAGTGCCTTGAGCAATCACCTATTTATCAGATCGTCTGCCCATGATGAAGTGAAGTAAGCGTTACTTAGAAGAATAAAATATATAAATTAGTGCTGCTAGCGCCCATCAAGTCCTACGAATCTAATAATAAGGTGTCGCGATTTGGATTCCATGTAGCGGCCTGCGAATTTTCCATGGACAACCGTTCAGGTAAGGGTGAAGGACCATATGCGTGGATATTTGGATCGTACATGTAAGCCGCCGGAACGTCATCTCCTGCATCAGCACCAACAAGCATGCTGTGAGTATCCGTCATGCTACCAGGGACAGGAGGCATCATCCAGGGCATGTAAGGAACGGGTGGCATTTGCATTGTCGAATGCAGAAGCATCATTCGAATTTGTGAATTTTCCTCCTGCAAGCGTCGCAGCATAGCTTCTTTTTCCGCAATGATTTCAGCTTGAGGGTGCATTTTACCCAAAGGTTCTAGATCTTCGTCACTGGATGGTGTGTCATTAACGTGTTGCAACGAAATAAGTGGCATATCGTCGTCGCCTTTTGGTATCCACTGTGGTTGACTTAGCTCAAAGCGAGATGTCCTGCTCATCTTATCGGTAGATGGCACCGTGCTGTGTGAGCCTTTATCTTCGTCAGATGAATCATCAAGCCATGCGTCAGCCTTATCATCATCATGCACCTCCTGAGTATCCTCCAATTCGCGGATTTCTTCAGAAGTTGGGTAGACAATTGCTGAGGCAATACCAGGCTCCATAACCGCGTCCATAGTTGCGTGTTGGTCGTTTTTCGGAGTTTCATACCTTCGTTTCTCATCCTCCCATAACGTCTGCTGACCGAAAAGGCGTTGCATACGTTCACGTGTATCATCGTTGAATATATGATCGTTTATTGCGGAATGGTGACCATAATGCTTGGCGGCTTGTTGCCGATCTAATTCATGACGAGTTGCTTTGTCAATCAAATTCGTACCGTAAAGACGTCCGGCAGGCCGACGATCATCATTCCACGGTATCTCACCATCAGCTTCATCGTCAATGATAGTGTCGTCGTCATCAATGTCTTCATCTGCTGCATTTAAAAACGTCTCATCATCCGAGATAGGTGAACTACCATGTTTGGTAGCCAAAAACCTTTTGTTCTTCGCTAATGCATGCAATCGCTGTCTTTCGCGCTTCTCTCGCTTTCGACGCAGACGTTCGCGACGGCAACGCTTTTCAGCAAGTACTTCGTCACGTTTGTGAATACGCACATCCATTAGGGGAAGTTCGTCGTCAGAATCATCATCGTCCGCCGCCAAATCGGCAAAGTACTTTGATGCATTTGTGAAATGTTCCCAGCCCCAGCCCTCACGGTCTTCGTCGCGATTAACAAGAACATTACGGAACAAAGCAGTCGATGGATGTAAAGCTCGGCGTCCCAAATGAGCAGGTATTTCGACAGGGGCAAATGTGCCAACATCATTTTTAATGGAAGGTACAATGACACCACCATCCATAACAAAGCTCCCATGCGGAGTGAAAAAATTGTCCAGAGACCGATAGTCAATCGAAAGAGAGCTCAAAGGCATTGGAATACAAATATATGATGGGATAGCAGAACGCCTTTGCGTGCCAACACCCTCATCCGTCACATAAAATGACGCAGACGTGTGAGACATACCAGGCGCCACAGCCAAATCGGGAGTAACAGGAACATGCTCAAACAATTGGCTGGGCCTAATTGTAGTGGCACTAGAAGGAGCCCGTTCTGAAACAGGATCCGTTGGTAGGGGCGAATGGAGACTGACACCAATCATGTCATCATCTTTGGTGGAAGGAATTGAGTGCGTCACGTTCACTTCGTCTGGTACCGGAGAGAGTCCAGCAAGATGCGGGTATGTGGATGATTCACCTGATGGAGAAATCGATGTATGTACAGATGGAAGGGTGGAGCGCTTCTTAGTCGCCGTCTTGAACGGATTTAAACGATGTGACCAGCGTGTGCTTACAGGATAATCATTTTCAGAATGAAAAGGTGCATGCAACTGATATTCACCCTCAGTTTGCTCAGAATCACGAGCAGTAGCAGGCGAGTGAATATCAGGGAGCGCCTGACCATACAAGATGCCTGCTTCATCAGCCACAGAGTGCATTTCACCGGGCCAGCCAGACACAGAGAGAGAGTGTCTGCGACCACTAGGCCGCCGTACAGAAATTTGTCGCTTCAGAACACGTTGTCGAAAAGACGGTAGGTCGCGGTTATCGGAGCCAAGTTCAATGCCAAGCGCGTTGATTTGGGCGTCCTCGTTCGACCCGGCGTAAGATGCCATTGCAACGTTCAGAATATCAGATGATTTTTCCATACTTCGTGACATGCTAGAATCCTCGTTGGAAGACATGCTCACATCCAAATTTGGAGTGCTTTCAGGGTGCTCTTTCATCTGTTGAATACGATGCAATAAAAAGTCTGCGCGTGAATCAAGTCCCGGATCAGACAGCTGGGGCATAGAATGAGAGGTTTTTAATGTGGCTTTCTCAGATTCGTTTGAAAGTGACAGTGATGGTTCAGGTTCCTGTCCATTCTCCATAGTCATATTGGCGTGGTGTAAAACGTCTATCATAGGCGATCCAAATGTATTGGGATGAAGATCCAACTTAACCGCATCACCATTTTTTTGATTGTCAGAGGCAGAGACATAGTCAGATAATTCATCCTCATCCCATTTAGCCGACAAGCCAACGAAGTTTCGCGAAAGCTCTTGGACCGATGCGAGAGGGTATGTATAAACAGGCCGTATACTGTCCGAACTTTGTGAGTCTCGGAATAATGCGCTTTCAGTGGCATATTTTGGAAGCATGATAGAATCGTGATACTCTGGTGGCATCTCATTTTGTTGCGATAGCAGCATCAAACGATGCTGAATTAATTCATTGTCTGCTTCAATAAGTGCGGCAGCGAGCTGCATTCGCCGTCTCATTCGGCGCTCCTCTTTTTTCTGATGCTTGAATAAAACATCCTGGGAATGAGTTGATACCGACGGCCACAATGCTGACGGGCCCACACCGCCGTCGGACATCGGCAGAGAAGGTCCACTCATCAAGCCAGTTGTTGATCTCTACATGACACGCCCGATTTGCCAGAAGCCCGATCGCATAGATCTGTAATGTGTTTGGGGTCGTGCACCTCTTGTAATATCAGGATTTGGTATGATTGCATGCAATAACTATTTACCCGAGAATTAGCTCATAGATAATGACGAGGACGTTGATGATGATCAAAGGAACTGAAAACGTTAGTACAGTGGGAAGGAGAAGGACATACTGCGTAGTAATACTCGAACAGCACTTATAAGATGAATTAAGCGCTGTTTGACGCCTGAATCGCCATCTCCTGCATCCAAGCTGCTGAGAGAACGGGGATTTGTAGACCATCCGACTAAATATAAGTAGATCTGACGTACTTCGACTTAAGAATCGCTCTTCATTTAGGATAGCGATGCTGTTTACCAGTAACAATGCCACATAGAAAATGGTACCGAGACCCAGCATGTTTTTGCGAGAGCACCGACAATAAGAAGATATAGATTCGTACGATACAACAAGTGCTGTTGTATGAGAGCACAAACGTTACTTCTTGAGGCAAGACTCTCCCCACCCAGTTACGTAGTATGGAGGCGAGCCTTGAATGATTTCGACGAGCCCACAGTGCCACGTGCGTATGGAGGCGTGTATAACGAACAGCACGATAAGGTCGCGACTATCACTAAGCGGCGCACTTGCAGGCGGCTTGAGGCATCATGTTGTTCTCCGGTTTGCTGAGACGAACTATGTCAATAGCACCACGTATGGCAGCTCGAAGCTGGCGCTTATCTTCATCAAGGGGTTATAGCTCTTTGGCTATTGCATTTGATATCGATGGTGTTCTTAAGCAAGGTCCAAAGGTCCTCCCTGAAGCGATCCGGACAATTCGCATGTTAGAAGGCGATAATCCATGGAACCGTAAAGTTCCCTACTTATTTATCACCAACAGTGGTGGCAAAAGTGAAGCTGTGAGAGCTAAGGATCTGTCGAACGATTTTCAAACACATGTGACATCTGATCAAGTTGTACAAGCTCATACAGTGATGCGCTCGTTAACTGAGAAGTATCGAGACAGTCCCATTTTAATGCTTGGCGGTCCTGATTACCCGCCCGGTTCATCTCGTGGGGTTCTTGAAAGTTACGGATTTCGACAAGTCTATACGGCACATGACTTGCATGCTTATGCTACCTCCTCGTTTCCATATGCACGCCCAGGCAAGGACCAGGAGCCTGCGCTTCGTCGTGTCGACTTTTCCAAAGTCCAATTTGAGGCCATTTTTGTGTTCCACGATAGTCGTGAGTGGGGTCGGGATATTCAGTATGCCGTGGATCTAATGCGAGCAGATCGTGGCGTGTTCGGCACTGTACTTACCAATGAAGAAATCCGGAGGCGCTCGCCTATGCCTATATACTTCTCTCATGCTGATTTATTGTGGGGAAATGATTTTTCCGTTGCTCGACTGGGACAGGGTGCGTTTAGGGTGGCGCTAGAAGCAGTATTCAAGGTGCGTCGATCAGGCTAACAACAGCGTGTTACAAATGGTATCGAGTTGAATGCGCATGTTTTTGGCAAACCGGAAGTGTCAACATATAACTATGCTAATTCTCTTCTTCAGGGTCTGTTACAGGCGTCCTTGAAAGATGCACGAGCAAGGATCACTCCCCAAAACGTGTGGATGATAGGTGACAACCCTTTTTCAGATATTTTGGGTGCGTTCATATACCTCTGACATCAGGCGCAAACAATTATGGATGGTCGTCTGCTCTTGTTCGCACTGGCGTATATCGAGACGTGGAAGGTCCACCAGCGCACACGCCAACTATACTATCGGACAACGTGGAACAAGCAGTTCAATCCATCATGCAGCGAACGTGGTCATAACTCTCACCAATGATGCAAATCTCTATATTTTACAACTCTATGCGTCTTGCTTGAAAGATCATATATACAACAAAAGTAAGGGCCTTTAGACTTTTGACGCAAAGTTATCACGCACTTTTTTGGCATGATGCAATATTCCAGAGAGAGTATCTTTTGTCAAGGGCACGCACGAATCATCCTTGTTCTCCATAGGTTCTTTCACTTGCATCGACATAGTGCCAAGCGCGATAGCACCAATGACTTCTTCGTCATTGTCGATTGTTGTATCATGTCGATTCAAAATGGTTTGATTTGCATGCGATAAATTTAAACGGACGGATTGGGAATGACCCAACCCTGAGTCACCATTAGAAGAGCCCAAATTAAGAAAGTATGCTTCTCGACGAGCGTCACCTTGCTCTTTTTGCGACAAGTTGCTGTGAATGCTAGGAGCGTACTGCGGTTTCTGCGAAAGGTCATCCGCATCGCCCGCAGCATCTTTTTTCAACGACATCCGACTTCTTCGTCTAGACAACTCAGTTTCCATTCCCTTTTTATGGATGTTGGAAGAGCGTCGACGTAGCCAAGGCGGGAAAACAGTTTGTGCAGGAGTTGGAAGGCCGACAATAAAAGTTGTCTGCACACTGGCATTAGGTGGCTTCAAACCTTGCACTTGAGAAGTATCAGATTTGCCGCATGCATCCAATCGTACATTTGATGTGATTGTACGATCAAATGCTACTGATATTGGTTGCAAATCATTCCAAGACAACTTGGTATTAGTATCAGACGCGGTTAAAACTTTATGCTCGTAAATCGGGGGAGGGTTTTCGGTTGGTATATTGTACACGGCTGATGAAACAGTTTCTTGAGGCATGTTAGTACTATAGCGACGTTGTAAAACGAAGATGCGCAATATCACCATACCCAGGAGCCCTATAACCACTGCAATTGCAATGACAGCAAACGTCAAGAAGGGCAGATGAAAACCCCTACCATTATCATCCACTTTTGCATCATCACGAACTTGAAATCTATTTTCAGCTGCTGCATCACGTATTGACCACGTATTTTGAATTCGAACAAACATATCCCCAGTACGTGTGTGGGGTGACCGTGGTAAAAGGAAAGGCGTCGGCGTGAAAGTCTCCGTATGCAATATAAGATAAGGTTGACTAAACTACTGAAAGGATGCGGGGCAAATCAGTCAACCTTGCAATGCTCCACGTCCGTATCACTCGATTGGAAGAAATGAGGTGTGCCGTACCAGCGAAACAACGTGATGGATAGTAAAAAGACGGTTAGAGCATTCACAGAAGAGCCAGCATCCAATGCGGCTGAAAGGACGTAGTTGTACTTCCTGAACCAATGAGGGTAACGCTCACGCATCCATTTCTGCGAAAGGAACGCACACACAAAGCCTCCCAACATAATGTTGGTTGGCGTTGCAGGAGGTGCAATGGCTCCGTGAAGCAATATAGGTATGACGATTCGGCTGTAAATGGTATCTTTTGACTTCTTTAAAGCATGTCGCACATGATATCTGTGAAGGAGCCACGGGATTAAAGGTAAGACCACACCTAGTGCAAAGCCCCAGTACAAGTACAGATAATTGCCAGCAAAGAAACGCTGAGGGCCAACTGCACCCCAAATAATAGACGCAGAGCGGAAAATTTGTACTTTACGTCCATCCCATTGTCCCGTGGGGTCCGATGCGCTTCCGTCTAAAAATGCGCGGTACCCGTTTTCAGGCGCGAGCACCACACACACAACCATGTAGTTCACGATAGATCCAATCACAGTTCCTAAAAGCTGTGCCAAAAACATATGCTTTGGGTTAATTTTCATGTAGTGAGCAAGCTTCAAATCACCAATCATGTCCAAGGCCTGTGCACAGCTCATATAGCCATAGCACTTCCAGCACACATTGCCGATAGGTTTTCCTGGAATAAGGTACCCAGCCACGAATTCTGTAATCACATTCAGACCCACACTTGTATCGCTGACAGCTTTTAAAATCCCAATGGGAATCAAGAAAAATAAAGACATGCCCACTGACAGGAGCAGTCCCCAAACTGGGAATTGCAATGGCGTCGTTGACACAAGGATCACAGCACTTCCAAGAGACAGTAGCAACGTTATGATGTACCAAGATTGTGGTACCAATGGATACTCTTTCATAAGCTGGTTGTGGATATCTGAGTACAATGGATCCCATAATGCCTTTTTAATTTCTTTGCCATGCCATAATAATACATGCGTGATGGTACTGGTAAGCATGGCAAAACTAATACCATATGAGATAGCAAAGAATGGCGTTAGGAGCATGGGTTTGTATGTCGCCCAAGCACTCTCATTAAGAGTGTTATCTGGATGAAGCACGGCGTTCACGTCAAAGGTCTGGTAAGAGGTATTGTACAGTGCCGAGCTGAGAACAGACGGAAACGACTTGGCGTTCCAGAAATTCGTGAAATATAGTAGAGGCATAACAACGTACATCATGAGGATGAGACCGCTGTAAAAATTGAGGGATGCCCACCATGGCGTATACAATGGGCCGCTGTTACCAAGGACATTCCAATCAAAACTAAGATTTGCGATACCAAATCCTTTGTATCCTGAGCTCAAAATTTGCGTTATTCTGCTGCGATGGAAATAGCATAGAACGGCAATGCTGCTCAGTGTAGGGAATAAAGTGGTAGGGATGAATTGGTACACAAAAATAGCCGCAAAAGTAATAAGGAAAAAACGCATGCGCTTTTGGGTTTTGAGAGAGACATCATCATGAAGGGTATTAAAGAGTGACACAGTTACTAGAGCGCTTGGAAATACCATCGAAGGTGGTCGGACAAGTAAATTGTACACGAGACCAGCAAAGCCGAAACCAATGACCTGAGTAGTGATAAGGAGCGTGAGGGACGGAATAACAGACATGTGCTGACCAAAAAACAATTCTTGAATGTTAATGATGTCTGATGCATATGCACTGGTTGCACCGGAAGACACTGTCACGGCAATTAAAACATGTTCTTTCACGCTGAATGGACCTGGATTTAAACGAAACCGCCAGCCAAGGAGGTTGACCTCGCGATCCGGCAGAAGGCGTGCAAGCCACCTACCGAGAGGTAATGTTACAAGTATCACAAAATATGTGCTGAAAGATGGCGCATTCGACTTATAGAAAAAAAGTTGTGACATGCCCGCACCCAGGATTGTGAATATACTTCCAAGCAGGACTGCACGTAATGTGAGCGACGGTAAAAATGGATCATCTGTTTCTGGCACGACCTGTCGCACAAGATGATGTGAGTCATCTTCCTCATTCATTCCAAATCTGTCGTGTTTATCATGACCAATGTCGTATCTTTCCTCATCAAGCAGCCTTAGCTCAACATTGTCTCTTGGCTCATTTATTCTTTCCAACTCTTCCTGTACTGCATTTTGATCGCGCGTACGCACAGCCTCTGATATTCGCCTATTATGCATCAAAATTTAGTCACTAAAGCAAGCTCACGGCGGTAGGCACAAGTGACAGTGTGGAGTCCAAAGATAGAGCGACGGAATGGCTCGCTAAAGAGGCACTGATGTATTCGTTGAACGCGACTGATTACTCCACGTGCCGGTTCTCCACACACAAGTTCTTGCATCATATCCGCCATGTCCATGTACGGGGTGCTACAAGTGTTAGGAACACAGGCGCTCATCTTCGGTGGATGGAGCATAATTGATGCCATCGGAACAAAAATTATTCTTGAAGCATTGTATAAAATACCCATCGCTCGATTTCAACTTAAGCGTCCTCCGCCGCGCACGTTGGCAGCCAAGTCACACTTCGAAACTGCACGCATTTTGGTTGCATTAGCCTACTTTTTGTATTGTGCAGGGAGAATTGTCTTATATATGGAGCCAAGTGTTTACAAGGCCCTTGAAATAGATGTCACTGCCAGTGACACTGCCATCAAGCGACGATTTCGCGAGCTGGCCAAAATGTATCACCCGGACAAGGTCGGAGAAGAGCATGCAGACGTCTTCCGACTCTTGCATGAAAAGTACTCTTTGATATCAGATCCTGATACGCGGCTGCTATATAATATGTTTGGACCCAGAATTGCTCTTTGGGAAAGGCTCAGCACCCAGACGGAATATATTCATAACGGCTTCAAGGAATTAGTCTATCAGCATATTTCCATGCTTCTTCAACAAGGTCTAGGACTCGTTTTACATCTTAACCGGTGGACTTCGCGTTCCATGAATGTTGGCTCAATGTGGGCTCTGCTGCTTCAGTCATGTGTATTTATATTTCAAATGCGAATGCTGACTGATGAAAGGTGGTCAACGTGGCTTGGATATGCAACCGGGCTTGCCGTATTCCAGGCTGTGAGCATGATAACAAACATGCTATTTCCATGCATTCTTTTGCTTCAACAATGTAATATAAGCTTTGACCAGCTTCTTACGGCTGGTAGTTGGAAACATTTTCGATTTGCACGAGACCCGCAGCCAGTGCTGATCGAATCACCTGACATGCTTGCAAAAGCGCATATGTTACACACTCTTCGTCGTGAGCCTGAAACACTCTCTGAAGCGCGTGAGCAAATCAATATATTGGTTGCAGCAGTAAAGCAACTAGATGAAAGTACCAAAAAAATTTCAGCAACCGAGTCAGATTCATAGTAGAAATACTACATATATTCGTGATACGTGTGCAGCTTGGAGCATTCATTATACATATACAACATTAGTACCCACCCTGGAGAAGCTCAATAAAGGCCGCTGCAATTAACAACAGCCCAAATGGAACTAGGAATAAAACGACCAAAAATTCTTGCCAGCGACGTCGTCTTCGCGACTTTCTCTGCAGCTCGCATTCTTTCCGTGCGAGCAATATCAGTGTAGCGTCATCACAATTATTAGATGAATGCTCATTCGTATGATTTGGTATACTTATACTCATCGGATGACATGGGTGCCCATGATCATCAAGAGGCGGGTTCTCTGAGTTCTCAGAAAGGAGTGGCTCTGTATCCTCCGATGCATAAGATGTTTTACCAATCAAAGTACTAAGCGGTGATAACAAAAAGCGACTGATGCGCCGGCGCATCGAATTGCTTTGAAGAAGTAAGATAGCTCGTGGTCTGCGAATTTTGAATAGCACCAGCCAGTTCAAAGCAGGGAGTATGAAGCCGACGACGGCTCCGAGAATACCAATGTATTCCAAAGAACGCAAGAATCGAAGCTCTTCGCCTTCTTTCTCATTTCGCCGAAAAACGCCCCCCACACCAGAAAAGTAAGCTGGAAAAGCAGTAATAGACCAAAGAATAATGGCGGCCAATTTGTCCTGAAGTGATTTACCTCTTTGCCATGCTTGTACGTCCTGAGGCACATTGTTCATCTGACGTACAAGTGGGCTATGCCAGGAAGATGGAAGCCACGCTGGGCTAAACATTTGAGGGGCACTAGGCCTTGTCTGAGCATTGGCTTGCTGTCGGATAATATGTGGTGTAGGCGGAGTCATGTTGCGGAGGGGATGCAGATTGAGTAACTTGAAGAAGCGGCTCCAACAAGATCGAGCGGATGCGAGACATACAGTGAGATGGGCGGCAAGGAGAAGAATGAAGAGTCCTCTGGCCGCATTGATATAATTATCATCCAAGGGGAATGCATTAAAAAAATTGGCATGGAGTCCTGCGCTAAGCTTTGACGTGCCAACAAGGCCGACGTCAACACCAAGAACATACGTCACGAGGAGCATGAGTATGACTTGACAAAGCTGCGCAAAAAAGAATGCCATCACATTTGAATCGTAAGCCGTTTTGCGACGTAGGCTGCGACTGTGAGCAAGAACTTGAACGGGTGATGCGCTGAGTACAAGTAAGGGTAACATGGCTGTACTAGCCCATGGCCACGAGTTATCTGGTAGATAAGGCTGGGGCACCAAAACCATTGATTCTTCGCCCGACAAATTCCTTGAACCTTTCCGGAGGCCAGTTATGGTCCATTCATTTATGCGCATGAGCAAAATGCCAATAATGGCGGGATAAAATAATAAAACTGTCCATGACTGAATTTGAAACATGTTCCTCTTAGGTGTGGTTGTCAACAGGAGAGGAAGTGTCAGAAATCCACCAACAGCAAGGGTGACAAAGGCCCTATCATGGAATATTTGGCCTCTGATTGTATAGTGCATGAATACCTGGATAAGCAAATCCGTCATGGCATGGTAAGCAATGACAGCAGCGCCCGTGCAATACACAACGAGCGCTATACTACTAAGGGCATGCCCAATATTCTTTTTCCATCGTGTGTTCATGCCAAACGCTTTACTTGTGATTGATTCAATTGTACTGCCACCGACATAGCGACCAAGGCTCACCCATAAGCCACCGCCGAATATACTCAACAAGGCTACCAGTGTGAGAATTAACATTCCAGGTACGACGTCCGTTTTCGAGAAGTATACAGGAATGGCAAGCAGCACACCTGGATGAAGACTGGATGAAAACATGTTCATCGCCACATGTCCTGTTGACAAGGTGCCAGGCTGTGCTGAGCCGATCAGAAGAGTGCGCCACCAATTCGACATGGAGGGGAATTCCCTTTTTCTGCGTCGTCTCTCTCCTGTAAGTTGTAATGGTGGGACGATGGAGCCTGGTTGATTTGTGCGCGCTTGACCATCGTCATCGTTGTCGCTGTCTTCATCCCAAACACGGACCATACCGTGATTAAATTCATCCAGCTCGCGATCATAGTCATCATCCAGTTCAGCCTCTTCACAAGGATCTTCATTGTCGTGAATTTGAATCACATCTTCGAAAGGCCCTTCTGAAACGCCATTCTCATTGTCACGCCGATGCACGTCGGGTTCATGGTCCATGACGAGCGGGTGACAGATTGGAAAGTGGAGAGGATTTATATCCCAAAGCGCCTCGCGCACGCGTCCATTGTGTGGCGCGCGCCCATTAGAACCATTTGCTCAGAAGAATGGCGCCCGTGCCAGGAGCGCTAAAATCTGCGGTATCTCCGTCTGCCTTACGTGCTGTAGCCTCAAGTGATCATGCAGAATACCCTCAATTTTCAGCCGATGCGTATGAAGCTTTGGCGGACGACATGCCTAGCCGGTTCCGTCCAGAATTGATGCAGTATGCGAAGAAGCATGCGCTTGAGGAACACGATCAAGATACGCCGCAGAAGAATGTCCGTACGAGTAATGATTCATTCACGAATGAAAATGACTCTGGCTGGGATTTTGATGACTCCCAGCTTTATTCAGGAGAGTCACTCCTCCTCACATCGGACGCCCCACCGTCGTCACCGGTCCCCGCGAGCGATGCCATCCGAACGCCGTCCACATCTGCACAGCTACTTACTCAATTTCTAGAAGCGCTTGAATATGATGCAATGGAGTGCGACACTGAAAAGCCACGCGGAACTCTGGTTAGACGTGTTGAAGCGGAGGTGGTCCTACAGCCCTCATCCATTACCCAGCTCTATGGTCTTCTCCGGCGATGTACGCGTGATACGGAAAAAGCATTGTCTGCGGGAGTGACTTTATCAGATGGCATTCCACGCACTCTTTTGGACGTGGATGCCCAATTGCTCTCTGGTATGCTTTCCAAACTGGAGACCACGATGGGAGACTCACAGACCGTTCTAAGCCCTGATATGGAATATGCCAATTTAGAAAAATCTCTTCAGGACTCTATGTCCTTACTACTTTCTGCCAAATGTTGCTTGCTAACGTTTTCCGTCGACCAGCTGCCCAAATACTTGTTTTCTGAGGAGTTGCTAGAGCGCTGCTTGGATATATTAAAACTGTCGCTGGAAACACTGGTTTTACCACTTGTGGAAGCATGTGCGAGCATTACTCCTAGCGGAATCGCTCATGATCTCCTACGCGGGTCGGTGCCTTCTTCACTCACTTCAGCTTTGGATTCTCACATGCACCATGTTTGCTCTGCTCTAACACTACTTGAGCCTTTATTTTCCTTAACAAGCATTACTATCCCTGAAGCGCTCATGATACGCTGTGTATATATCGCGCTGTCTCCCTTGTTCACGCAGGATCGTGTTATACCCGCAAAACATGCCAGTGATTTGACCTACACTCATGCTCATGCGCTACGACCTCTCCGTCTATCCTGTTTTCATATTTTGCGTAATTTGTTCGCATTTTATCCACAACAGCGCGCATGGATCGTGGGAGAGATTCTCGTGTCGATTCTTCGCCTGCCCGATCTTCGTCAGCGCAAGCGTCATTTTCGTCTTGCTAATAATCAGAAAATCTATGTGATCACAGCACTCCTTTTGCAGCTCATTCAAGCATCCTCGTATGAGTTGCCCGCGTCACACGAACTAAGTTTGGCTTGGTTTTTCGACGCCGAAACCAGAGCACAGCATGAAAAACCCCCTTGTCAAAGTCATCAGGAACATGTGCATGCGCTCGCAAGCACAATTGCAGCGTTCCTGATCCAGAAAAGTGGAGAGGCCAAGATGGCCAAAAACACTGCCGATGTGAGTTATGCTGCGATTGTGTATGCCATCCTGGAAGATTTACTCACATTGGTGCCCTTACCAGATTGGCCGGCTGCTCCTGTCTTGCTTTCATGCTTCATGCGATTATTTGTGAATGTACTGAACGAGCCTAAAAGTACCATGGATGCCAAAACGATGGCGTTGGATCATCTTGGACTAACTGCAGCCTATATATATTCAACGAAAGAGCAGCCCCGCCCCAAGCATGCGCATCTTCGCCTGAATCCCATGTCGGTACTTAGTGAGCATTGTGATGTGGATGCATTGCATGAATGGAAGCTTGCTTACTTCGGTGTGATCCAGCGGGTGCAAAAGGACTCCAAAGACAAAGCTACATTGATTCATACCCGGAGCTTTCATCGTGCACAGTATTTATTTGACTTGGCTTTGGCGATGCGATTGTCTGATGAGAAAGATCATGGTGCGCGATTTGAGACCGCAATTACTCAATGTGTGCAGCAGGTGGATCGCATAGAAGGAGTTCCTCCTATCGACTCGTACCTTTACGCACAGTATATACTTCAAGGTACTACTTTTATCAAGTATGCATATCTCCTAAAACCACTGGTGCAGGCAGCACGTTCGCCCGTCCTTACCATCCGTCTTAGGGCGTTGCGTGGGCTGGCGAATGTGGTGGGATCTAACTCCAACTTGCTTGATGACTCTTCTATTCTCGATACAGTGGTGATGCATCTCTCCGATACCAGTGCCAATGTGCGAGAAGTGTGCGTGTCTATTCTGGCAGCATACCTTGAAGACAAACCTGCGCAAGTGCCGACATACTTGGCTATGCTCTCAGATCGTGTCATGGATACAGCAGTGAGTGTTCGAAAACGCGTGATTCGGTTTCTCCGTGATGCGTACTTGCTCCATCTTGACTATGATACCAAACTCATGACACTTTTTCGCATGCTTCAATGCGTGCACGATATTGATCCTACAGCTCAAGTTCTTGCCATGGAATGCTTGGAGTATGTGCTGTTCAACGAACAGGTCGGAGAAAAGCCGACAGAAATGGCCCGTCTCCTAGCTGATTTATGCATCAAGATCCGTGAACGACCATCTCCCTTAGAAGAGTTTCTGCGTCGTCTGGGAAGAGATCATGCGAACCCTGCTTTGTCGGACACATTCGGCGAACTAGTAGACGAACTTATCAGTGGCTTGTTCGTGGACAATATGGATGCAATCACGATGCGGGATCGACTGCGTGTAGTTCACGTCCTCTGTTATACGCATCCGAGTGTGCTGACCGTCAATCGAGCAAAGCAGCTATTACCCTACGTTGATGGAGCAGAAAGTTTTGAGGAGCTGGCTGTCATGGAAGAACTATTGCGCATCTTCTCAACGTGTTTGTGCCATATGCCTCGAACGGCTCGTGCCTTTGCTGTATCTCTCGAAGCGGTGCTTACTCGTCTCTTATCGCGTTGCACAATTTCACCTGGTTCATCAACATTGGAAGCACTAATCCAATGTTTCTGTTGCGTGATTCAATACCAAACAAAAAACTATGTCTTGTTACAAAAGACGTATCACTCTTGCTTGGGCAAATTTTTTTCTGTGCAGCCGAAAGAGATCGACGCTAACGCATCTTTAGTCCTTTGTATCACAGCCTTGCTATGTGCCTATGGACCGTGGCAATCGGCGCAACAATCCAACAGCCTTGATGAGGTGTTTGGACATTTAATGAGGCTACATGCATCATCTGAAGCGAAGTCTCTTATACCCATACTCACCGCTTTGGGCTACATTTTGAGTGCATACCCAGCAAAATTCCTCGATCCAACGCTGACATCGACGTTGGATACAATTCTTCAACAAGGCACACCACATGAGCGATACTTGGTTTTGCGCGCATTTTTCGCTTTTCTAGAAAACGACGCTGGCAAAGAGCCGCAGTTATCTAGCACTGACATGCTGAGCAATTTGACCGGTAAGGCGTACAGTGACGCCGGCTTGGCCTCAGGACTGATTCAGCGCTTCGCGGAGCCCGTTCTTCATGGCGTACTAGAAGTTGAATCACCCCCAATTCAGCGTATGGCAAGTGATATTCTCAGAATTGCCGTATTGCAAGGCTTGTCTCATCCTATGCAGGTTGTTCCGACATTGGTCGCGCTGGAAACTAGCCAGGATTCAGTGCTTCGTTCGCGTGCAGCGCACTTGCATCGTCATTTGTATTCAAAGCATGCCTCGCTTCTTGTGTCAAGGTACAACGAATGTATACGGGCTTCTTTCCAATTTCAATGTTCGTTAACACAGCATCCACGTGGATATCAACAAGATGCACAGGTTCATGCACTTTTTCAGACCTGGTACGATATTCTCGGTGAGAATCGAAGTATGCGACTTGCTTTTCTCAGGACACTGACTCGCCTTTTAAGCATGTCCGCCGAATGTACGGATGCAGACGTTGACTTCGGACTGTTCGTGGCGGATAATCTAGCATTACTGGAGTACCGCGTAGTGGAAGAGCCTCTCTTGGTGATTCATGAACTGAAGGTGCTACATGCTGTGATGGGTGGGCACATGACCAGTCTAATTGAGCGTAAACTCCGCACCGATGAAAATCAGCGGACGCCTAGCCCTTTGACCGACGAGGAATGTGAAGATATTCCCAAACCAAAATCAGACTTGAGTTCCGCGGCATCGAGTTTCTTGGCGCTATCAAAAAGTGTGTGTATCGCCCGAATGATACCCGCTCTTCGGCAGCACATCAAACGTATGTACAAACTTTCTGAGAGAAAGTGTGCGAGCTATGAACCCGGAAAGCGTACAACGATGGGAGATCGTATCACTGTTCGAGCATCCTCGGACCCGAACAGGTGTCTTTTTGATTTTGATCTTTCTCTTCCCCAGACATACTCTGAGGCACGCGAATATCTCGAAGAATTTGTCGATGAGAGAGATGATGCAGGTACAGATTCCGAGTTGGAATATGAGTAGATACCCACGGTTATTACGAAGATTTGGCGCGTTTCGCTTCGCGCTGGCCTTCGATTTTGTAAATGTGTTTCATACGTTCTTTGTGCTTTTGTGCATCCAAAGCACCTTGCTTTGCCATGACCTTCTTGCGCTCCTCTTGGCGCTCGTTTTGCTTTTGCATGCGCTTTTGTTGCTTAGCATGTTGCAGAGCTTGCATTTGTTGCAGCAGAGCCACAGCGTCGCGTTCATCCTTTTCCATAACAACAGCGCGCTTCTGGAGATACGTTGGCCTGCGCTGTGCCTTGGTAATGTGCGGCTTGCTGCTGTATGGCAAGGCCGCTTGTAGTGCCTTGGGGACGCGAAGGGGGTTGAACTTGCGGACTTCAGGTCGCTCCACCGGCTTATAGGTTGAGTTAACACGCAAAGGCGTCTTGATGCCTTCATCTCGTCGAACCGCACCCGTGAGGCGCATACCTTGCCATTCCCGCTCGGTATCGCCGCGCATAAGAAGCGATGTGACAGGATTGTAAAAGGGTCGCGGAACGACATTGTACCATGCACGCAAGAATACAATGTCACTCATAAGAATCTTGTCTTCAAATGTGGCACGGAATTGGCCTTCAGGCCTTGCCAGAGCCTTTTTCACATGACCCCGGATGCCAGACACGGTCTTGAGTTGTGCACCCTCAAATTTAGCCACTTCAAGCGGTGTCGAGAACATGTCTTTAATAAAGGCGGTGTTCTTGAATACTTTGGCAGGTGTGCCCGTGAGCTTAAGCTTCTTGACAATTTGGTGAGACGCACCAGATCCCGCATCCACATTCAGCACGACACCCGTGGCACTAATGCGAAAGTTGGGAGTCTCAGACGATAGCGTATTAAATGCACAGAAACCAGTATTCGGAAGGCTCGCTGGGCCGTAAAAAGAGGCGAGACAATGCATGTGTTCAGGCGTATACTTTAACATGCGATTCCGAGTGCCATCGTCCAACGTATAAATAGGCATGCTTTGAAACCGGCGCCATCCAAGACTGAAGATGAGTGGGTCGTTTGTCTTCAGAATACGTTTATGCCAGCGATGCTTCTTTATACGTACTTGTAAAAAGGCAAGGGCTGTCTCATTTGCTAGTAGACCACCCACAATAATAGGATAAGCAGGATTGAAATGATCCACAAATTCGCACGGCACATGATCAATTTCCACACGAACATAGGTGCCAGGACGGAAGCCTTCAATCTTGACACGCGTCTCCTCATCATCATTTGCAAATTCAGCCTCGTTCATCTCAACCTGTTTAGCCAGCTCCTTCTTCTGCTCTGTGTACCAATCATCTTCATTTTCGTCCTCGTCATCGTCGTACTGTTCATCAAACTTACGCTTCAAAGCAGCCTTCTTTGCAGCGAGTTCTTGTGTCTTGGCGTCTTCGTTCGATTGAACATTAGCTTCTTCATCGCTTTTCTCGTCATCGCCATCCTGGATTGGAGGGACAGTTTCATCAACATCATCTTCCCCTGTAATGAACAGATGGCGAATCGAGTCAAGTCGATTTTCGTCTTCCCATTGCTCAAATGCTTCAAGTTGAGTCAGTGGTCGACTTTCTTCTGGAACATCAGCAGAAGAGACAGGTGCTTCGCTGGACACAACGTGGAAAAAATCTTCTTCACTTTGGGATACCTGTTCTGTCTTGGGTGTGATCTCTGCGCCAGACGTGATGTCTTCCGGGGATTGATCCGTCTCATAAATTAAATGCATTAAATCACGGCGGCGACGCCGATTAGCAAGTACAGTTTCTTCAGCCTGTTTAGCTAGATTTGACTTCCAAGGAGCAGGTCCAGCCTCATCGCCCAAGTCCGAGTCACTGTCTGCATAGGCCACTTCTTCAGTTTGCTCATCATCTAGGTCCAGTTCACGACCAAACGCATTTTCGTCTTCATCTTCTTCGCTTTCATCCTCGCTTTCGTTGTTCATGATATGATCGTCATCAGTTTCCTCGAATGCAGCACGACGCCGCCCATGATTGACGTATACAGGGGCAGTGGAATCATCAAATAAGCGGAGCTCACCCTCAGCGGCGCGTTCGCCAAGCGTCGTTTGTGAATCTTGCAGCGACATGATCATCCGCTCACCCTCACCGACAATGTTGTCGTCGCGTTTAGAAAAGTGGCCAGGAACATTTATATACACAGCGTCTTTATCGAACATGACGCCACCAACATCGCTCATAGGAGCATGAATGAGCTTGTGTTTTTCGCTGAGTCTGCGTCGCCTCTCGCTTTCCTGAGTTGGAAGGGGACAGGGATCTGCGAGACGCTCGACGGACTTTATAGTGAAATCGCCGACGCCTGGAATATGAATGGGTTGCTTGTCTCGCAAATTAGTGCCACGCAAATAGCCATAGACCGTAATCGTACGATCCATTTTTGGGTCGGACTTGACAAGTTCACGAGGCGTAAGCTCTTCCATACGATCAGCAAGGAAGTAAGGATGTTGGTTCCGGAAAATCAGCGGACGAAATTTCATCACGCTGATAAAACGACTCAAATTTTGGATTTCTGAGTCAGGGTATCGACCATTGATGATGCCAGAGAGATAAAATAGTTTGGCACCTTGATATATCTCAGTCCAGAACCGATGCTTTAGCCGCTTTTTTGTTGCGCGAAGAGTACGCACTTTCTTGATGAGATCCAAATGCGTAAGAACGCCCATGACTTTGGGAAAACCGTGGGCTTGAAGTACATTTAAAAACTCCATAGTTTCCATTTCAAATCCAAAGCTGCCATCGATCATCAAAAGCACTAAATCAGCAATTTTCCCGATATCAATCATAGAATTGATGTCGTTATTGCATTCAATAAATGTGATGCGGCGAGTCTTGCTGCTAACCACAGTGACAGGACCAGATATGTGAGCCACTGTATGCTTGGTGTACCGGCGAATAAGACTGCGCATGAGCGTAGTCTTTCCTACTCCCTGTGGGCCCACAATGGCTACAATAACAGGAGGTGGTTCTTTTGCCGGCGTGCGGTCCACCAGAGGCACATGGAGCCTCTGTTGATCAAGCTCTGCCTTTCGTCGAATATGTTTGTCTGCTGCAAATGGATGAGCAGCGATGAATGCTTTTGGGTTGAAACCACCAGCATGGCGCTCTCTACCCTTTGCCTTAGCCTTTTCAGCCTTTGGCCCTGCCTGTGCAGCATGATGAGCACGATGCACCTGCGTGGCGTCCGCCATCGTCGCTACTGTCACGCACTGACGTGAGCCAAGGAAAAAAAGTTTCGCTCATATCGGCCGAATGATTTGGACAACATTTGTAGCACGTGCGGCGCGATGTTCCGTGCAAAGGTGCAGCGTAGGAGCATGGGACAATTTGCCACCGCTCTCTGTTAACACATGCCTCGATCTTCGCGTTCTTCTGGACCTACGCGCCCTGCCGCGCGCCCTGCTGCCCCTAGTGGGTCGCGTGGAATGCATACGATGTCTGCGGCGCCTACAAAGCCGAGGTACGCCCCTCCTCCGGCCGCGCAGCACCAGCCACAGCAGCACCATCAACAACATGCGCCTCCGATGACTTCGCAAGGCCCAGGCCTATTTGGGCAGGTATGTTGAATATTTTTGATTTATTTCTAACGATAGATGGCTTCCACAGCAGCTGGTGTCGCTGTTGGATCGGTATGTACAAAATGACTAGCTAACCCTGCAGACCGTGGGTCACGGTATTAGCAACTTCCTTTTTGGAGGTCGGAGCGCTGAGCCTGCCCCTGCCGCTAATGTTCCATCTGACTACGCTCAAGCCCCACCTGCAACGCAGTACACAGATTCGTTCGCTGAGCAGAATACTGGCGTTAACTGCGACGCTCAGAGCAAGCAATTCGTCGAATGCCTGGAGAAGACCAATGATATGAATGCTTGCTCGTACTACCTTGATCAGCTCAAGGCATGCCAGGCCATTGCAAAGGGATACTAAGCTTTAGTAGGCAGCGCATCCCATGAGGGTATGTGCCAATAAGATACTGGCTCGTAGATATGTGCAAGAATCCAGTCGCCATTAGGCAAGTCGTTTGTATCTGCACGTTGAGCAGCAGATGCCGCGTCATTACAGATGCGAGACTCGACATGTCGCCGAATTAATCTTTCACGGGCGACAGATGGTGATGTGTCGACGAACCAACGTAGATCCCAGCATTCAGTGGCACGACGCCAGGGTTCCAGATTCAGACAACAGTACAAGCCTTCGATCAGAACAATTGTGTTCGATTGGCTTATATTAATGTCATTGGGTACTGGATCTTTTTCAGCATGGGAAAATGAGGGGGCAGATAATTCATTCATACCTTCCTGGCGGAGGCGCTGAGCGAAGGAAACAAATGCCTCCGCATCAAAGGTAAAAGCGGCACCACGACGCTTATAGGCTTCTTCTGGGTTATCCATTTTATCCAGGACGGCGCGCGGAAAGTGCCAGCCGTCCATACCGATTGTCACGCAGCAAGGTCCACGCAAAGATTCAATTCGACCTGAAATGTGATGGGCAAGACTTGACTTTCCTGATCCTGGAATGCCTGCTATACCCACAAGCAAGCGGCGCGATGGATCCATACAATCGCGTCGCTCGAGGATAAGCTGTGACAAACGATCAATCATAGCATCCTGCATGATGATCAGGGCTGAGAGCGATCCGTGCGAGGTTGCCGCAAGTCCACTATCCACGACACGTGACAGTTGTCAAAAGAACGCATGCTTACATGAAATTTTGTCGCCTACAAGAATCAGCACAAGGTGAAGTAGATAGGTAGTTATGCCGTATCAATAAAGCCATCAAGGACGATACGCACGTCGTCCACGTAGCAAAGATCTTCAAGGAAAGGACATAAGTCAGTCAACTCGGTATCATGAGGGTCATTAAACCAACTGGACACAGGAACAGCATTGGTGGGATGGAAGATATAAGAGGCAGGTGAATTATCGAGGATAATGGTATCGTGCAAGGGTCGGCCAAGTTGAGAGAGGTCCTTCACATAGCTTCCATAATGATTGTAGCACGATTCACGAAATAAGCGATGGCGAACAACCCGATGGATATCGAGAATATCAATCACTGGATCGGCATACTTGTTCAAACTAGCCGTAAAAATAACCACCTCGTAAATCTGACCCATCAATCGAAGAAATTCATCCACACCTGGCCGCTTAATAACATAGACATTATGCATGATACCTTCGATTTCGACAGGTACGACGAAGTCGGCATTGGGCACCATCTTGAAACTGCTGTGCACGAGTGTTTCGTCCAGGTCAAGAACTAGACATTTGCGTGTGGCATCTTGGTTTGAAATCTGAGAAAGGAGTGGACAGGGTTGGCCATGCTCATCCAGGGGGACACCAGTTCCGCCCTGTTGGATTAGACGTTGCTCCACCGCAAATATTTCCTGCTCTAGCTCAGGATCGGACATGCCCATAGCGATAGGTGCATTCGGAGAGACTTGCGTAATGACATCCTGCATCATATCTTCCTCGTCGCTGGAATGAGAAGACGACGTAGAGGTCGCAAGACTGTGTCGATTCGTCGAGGTTGGCACACGGAGCAGCGTGTGGGTATTATTGATGTCAGCCAATGGCTCAGCCACCTCTGTTGTCATGGATGTGCGCGGGCGGAAGCCAGAGTAGGGTCGAGAAGAAGATCTTGGAAGTTCTTCCTGTATGGTTGGGATCGGCTCATTTACAGGAGGAATCGAGGTACGCGTTTGAGAGGGAGATGCGGAGGGTTTGGACGGTGATGTTGATCCCTGATGTCCATCTAAGGCCGTCTCCACTGTGGATGATGAACATGTCATCATAGCAAGAAGCTTTTTTAGACCACGAGGCCGATTTTCTTGAGTTTTCGGTGGGGGTGGTGTAGGCTTAGGTGGTGGCGGTGCGCTTGTTGCAGGGGATAGGGAAGTCCTGGGCCGCGGTGACTCAGCTTGCCTGTACGTCGACTCTGGCATCAACGGCTGAGGACCCCTTAAAGTAGGCACATGTGCATTGTATGGTGCATCTAAAGGTTGAGGTGCCAAGGTCCTTTGCGGGGATGTGACAGGGGGGAGAGCACCAATCCTTGCGTTAGGAACGGAGGCATCAACGTTCGTAGGAAGAGAATTGTACTGCATTCCCGTTGAGGAAAATTGCGGTGTAGATGTAGCTCTTGTTGCTAGGGCAGTGCCAACGCCCTGACCAACAATACTCGGTGCAGTGTCCCTTTGGTAAACACCCTCGCTCGATGGCACTGGAGGCTCATGTGAGGGATATAATGAGAGAGGCGTTGTAGAAGAAGAAGAAGGGGACGAATTAATTGGTGATCCAAGCATGGCATTTTGCTGGGTCACACCAGATACCGGTCGAGCAGGGCGAATGGAACGCGTCGACACGGGTCGAGGTACGGCTGCAGCATCGCCCACAGAGTGGCTCGATTGGTACATAGAAGGCGGCCTGGGTCCATTGGGGTGAGCTTTCGGTATATAATCGCTCATCAAAGCGATTTTGTGTTATGTTAGCACAAGATAAGTGATTTGGCTAAATGGACCAGCTTTGCTTGAATTGCGACGATGCACGAGCGGCGGGCGTGGCACTTGGTGCAGAAGGGGAAAGACTTGGCTTGGAACGAACGCGCGAGTCTGACAAATTCGCATGTGATAGGCACGATTTTTCAATCTGTCCGACGCGCTGCACGTGGCTTTCCGGAGGCGAGGCGAAGATGGCTGGCTGTCAAGCGGCGTCACACGCAGGGATAACAGCTGCAGACCCATTCTTTGGCAGGGCGACGCATTCTTGCAATTCAATGGGATCCAAACCGGTAGAAAAACATGACCAAAATGCTGCAGAAAACATGTCGGAAGAAGACATGGAAATGATCAATGTCGATTTTGATTTTGCTGCCCCATCCGAGAGTGATGTACCTGCATTAAAGCGCCTTCTTCAACAACAATGGTACACCCACGCTCCACAACTCCAGTTGCATTCTGTCGCCGAGCACATTGTTCATCTAGGTATGAACGTTGGTATTGGTACTGTTGTGAAAGTGGATGATTTGGAGCAAATCCATGATCCTTATGCCCTGATGAGCTGCATGGATCTGGGCACCTCGTCACCAGCCACGGACGAAGTACGAAACTATTTTATATCCCAATTGAGTCGCGCAGCCTCAGCTAAACCACTACTGGATCTTGTTCAGGCGGCTACCGAAAGCAAACCTATCCTCTACATCATTCATGAGCGCATGATCAACCTACCGCCTCAGTTGATGCCACCTCTTTTGCGGATGTTGCTAGCAGAAGTGAAGGAGACGTTAGAAGAATCGACTAAACCAGCTCCCACCCATGTACTTTTCTTTTCTCGTGCATTCTCGGCAGACGCCTTGGATGAAGGACGCGGTGATGATGATGATGATGAGCCAGCGGGTCTTGCAGGTGCACGCAAGCGCAAGGCTGGTGGATTACACGCGCGCCCAGAAGATGCTGCAAATGCAGCTCTGGGAAAGCAAATTAGCAACAAGAAGCGATCCGGTCAGTCCGACTTTGATGATGGTTTGGGTTCGTTCCACCCAGAAGACGAGTTGATTCGTGAATTTGCCTCACATTCGTATACGTATCGGTTTCCCCCGCCGCGTGATGCAGAGGCGTCGTTCGAACCACCGTTATTTGGTCGTCTTATTGCTGTACCGTATGCAAAAATGTCGTCTCTATTGGATCGCCTACATCAAGAGTGGCCAGAACCAACGCAATAATATAGTTATGTAGAGGAGGACTCTTGCTGCTGGTGCTCTGGCCCAGCAATGACGTTTAATGTGAGTTCGTCGCCCGTGTCGCTCACATGCACTTCAACCGTGTCGCCATCCTGCACCTTACCCTTGATCATGTTGGATGCGAGAGGATTCAGCAAACGCTTTTGGATAAGGCGGCCCAATGGACGCGCACCGTAAGCAGGGTCATAGCCCTTCTTGGCAAGCCATGCCTGCGCAGCATCATCGACGCGGAGAGTGATGCGCTTCTCACGCAAGCGTTCATCGATTTCACGTAAACGAATTTGTACAATGCCATGGAGACTTTCCGGTGCAAGGTTGTTGAAAATAATTTGTTCGTCCAGACGGTTCAGTAGCTCTGGCGGGAATGCATGCTGTACTTCTTTCATGACCTTGGTTCGTGAATCGTCCGTGACATGGCCTGTTTCATCTGTAGCGCCAGGGACGTACAGCACATCAGCACCAACATTTGACGTCAAAATAATAATCGATTGACGGAAGTCCACGATACGGCCCTGCGAGTCCTGCAGGCGGCCTTCATCTAGTACTTGAAGCAGCAGCGTATGGATACTGCGATTGGCCTTTTCAATCTCATCGAACAGAACAACCGAGTAGGGATGACGACGAACCTTTTCCGTGAGCTGGCCACCGTCCTCGTGGCCGATGTATCCTGGTGGTGCACCTACCAGCTTTGATACGGAATGTGCCTCGCTCAACTCAGAACAGTTGATCTGCACAAGCTTTTCTGAATCGAAGAGGAAGTGTGCCAAACCCTTGGCAGCCTCCGTTTTACCAACACCTGTACCACCAAGGAACAGGAAAGACGCCAATGGCCGCTTAGATGAATGCAGACCTGCACGACTAAGACGCACAGCTTCGCCAATAGCATCCAGAGCTTCTTCCTGACCCACGATACGCCGCCTAAGAGAGTCTTCAATACCAAGCAGACGTTCGCGTTCTCCACGTAGTAAGTTGCGGACAGGCACACCAGTCATCTTGGCGACCACAGCTGCGATGTCATCGCTAGTTACACGTTCATGGAGCATGTTCTTCTGTGCAGCATCGCTTCCTGCCTCTTCTTCTTTGGGAAGTTGCGCCTCCAGCTCAGGGATGCGACCGTATTGTAATTCGGCGACACGTTGGAAGTTACCTGCACGCGTTGCCTGATCTTGCTCAATGCGAGCCTGTTCAATCTCTTCCTTGAGTGTCTTGACACGATCAAGCTTACTGCGTTCTTCCATCCATGCCGATGTCAGTGCAGCGTTTTCATTGCGCTTTTCTTGTAGTTCCTGCTCGACAACCTTCTTTCGCTCTAGCGACAAAGGATCGCTTTCGTGGCGAATAGACTCGAGCTCAATTTGTAGCGTGAGTATATCCCGATCAAGAGTTTCGATGACTTCGGGCTTGCTTTCCTGTTGCAAACGGAGAGCAGACATGGCTTCGTCTAGCAGATCGATAGCAGAGTCAGGGAGCTTGCGTTCTGACAGATACCGTGACGCATACGTAGCTGCTGTGACAAGCGCACCATCACTGACACCCACACCATGATGTACCTCATACCTCGAGCGCAGTCCACGCAAGATGGCCACAGTTGCCTCAGGTGACGGCTCATCCACTGTAACACTTTGGAATCGGCGGGCAAGTGCGGGATCCTTTTCAATGTACTTGCGATATTCGTCGTACGTGGTAGCACCTGCGCATTGTAGTGTACCGCGAGCGAGCATAGGCTTCATCATGTTGGCCGCATCGACAGACCCTTCTGCCTTGCCGAGATTAAGTAGCATATGAAGTTCGTCAATAAATACAATGATTTTACCTTGCTCGGCTTCAATGTCTGAAAGTAGTGCCTTAAATCTTTCTTCAAAGGCACCGCGGAACGAGGCACCGGCCAGTAAGGCACCTAGATCCAGAGCGCATACGCGCTTATCGTGCAGAGACTCGGGCACTTCTTTGTTCACAATGCGCTGTGCGAGACCTTCCATGATGGCCGTCTTACCCACACCAGCTGGTCCGACAAGCACTGGGTTGCATTTAGTGCGTCGCGAGAGGACTTGAATCGAACGGCGGATCTCGCCGTCACGACCAATCACGGGATCCAATTTGCCTTCACGCGCAAGCTTGGTCAAATCTTGAGAGTATTGGGCGAGTGTCTCACCTGGTTTAGCATCTTGCCCTTGCATGTTCATCCGCATGCCAGGAAAACCTCCTCCTCCGCCGGGAGGCGAGTTCATCCGAGCAGCAGATGTATGCAAAAGACGTGGGGACAGATTACGAGGAAGCGTTGAAGAGCGTGCAACTCTCGACGTCGTAGCCAGACTCATGCCAGATACCATGCGTACATGGTTATGACATGCCAATGGCACCCTTCGAAGTTTTTGCAAAGTAGACATACGTTGTCCAAGTGCGCGCGGGGTGGCAAAATCGCGGTGAGTTTATACTTGACGCCCTGAACACCTAGAAGGCTCTCGAACGCACGGTCCTTCCGGATGCTTATGTCATCAGCCCCTGCCTGACGCCGTGGCGCTCGACAGATATTGCTCATGTTCCCGTCGCGTGTGGTGCCGAGCGGATCAAGCAGAAAGGACACCCGCGTGTGTCAGCGATGTGAACGTCCAGGGCATGCGATCTACGAATGCAGAAACCCGAGGCCCTATAAAAAACGACCCACGCGTACGCAAGTGCTTATGAATCCATCACTGGCGGTGCCACGGCCTCTTGAAAAGGCACCTGAGCCGGTCCGTGGGTATGTCAACCTATATCTTACGACAGACATGGAGTAGCAGACCAGATTCTGGCAGAGCGAGAAAATGATCGAAAAGTGCGCTCGCCTTCTGTGACGTTATCAGATGACAATGACTCGCACGGGACTCAATCAGCGTCCTGTAGCACATGCTCTTCACCACATCATCCTTCATCTTGCAGTACGTGCTCATCGAAACATGATGCGACGCCACTCAGACGCACACCTTCACCAGAACCTATACGACGCACATACCATATGGACCAGTAGCCGTCGTAGATACCCTCACTGCACCCATTTTGTGTGGCGAAAGCTTCATGAGCCAATGTGGAGCTGCCAGCTTTGCATAAACCAATCAGGATAGTGTGCATCATGGCAAGAAAAAAGTCTTTAGAGTCGCGCAGCCTATACCAGAGGAGCGGCACTGGCAGATTGGTTTCTGCTCCGTTTGGACATTGAACGCGTGGTGCGTGAGTATATATGGCCGCTCCGCCTGAGCGGACAACGACAAGACACAAAAAGCCTTTAGCAGGTGAAGTCAAACAGGATGGTGCCAGCATTGGTTCCGAGGCGAAGACAAGGTCTACGCCACGATCACGTCACTCGCGCTCGTATGTGGCTGCACAACAGGCCCATGCCGCTAGGCGTGATAGGGAAGAATGGCTTCGTACGCGTGGAGCAGGAAGCAATGTACTGCTTTGGTTTGAAGAGCTGAAAAAGCGACGCTCAAACAAGGTCAACAGATTTGGATGGACGGCGGCGGATGTGGTACCGCCCGTTGAAAATATCCTCAAGCGCACAGCTGAGCCATGTGAAGTCACGGGTATGGATTGCCTCTTAGATTGGGGTATTTGTGACTATACGATCATGCCGAAAACGTTGGGTCGAGGCCGTTTTTCTACCGTATATCTGGCCATCAAGAATGGTCAGCGGTATGCCATCAAACACACGCCGCTGTTTCCCCATCATGAACTGGTAGCCACGCGCTTATTGCGCGAACCTACACTGCTCGCAGAGATTCCACCGCATCCAAACCTTGTGACTGTGGTGGAAACGATTCGTACACCTGGCCACTTTTACCTGGTAGAAGAGTATTTGGACGGCTACGTGACGCTCGAGTCGCTGATTTCTACCTATAATCAAGACAATCCGTCGGGACCACACAAGCTTCCGGAAGATGTGGCTTACAAAATCTTGGCCCAGCTTGTCATGGCACTGCATGCTATTCACACACCGTTGCGAGTATGTCATCGCGATGTTAAACCAGAAAACGTGTTAGTTCATCCAGATACGCTACAGCTCAAGTTGCTCGACTTTGGCTTAGCGACGCACTTCAGCCGGAGTCATGCCAAATTGACGACGTGTTGTGGCAGTCCGGCCTTTCACTGCCCTGAGATTGTCGCTGCGCTCTCGCATCCATTGGGTACTGTCACCTACTGGGGTCCAGAAGTCGATGCTTGGACGTGTGGTATTACGCTTCTTCGTTGCCTCTCCGGTATTCGATACCCACTTGGCACATCGCATACATCGCCAGCCTCGATGGGCGTTCGTGCACAGCGTGTGCTTTCGAGTCTTCCACCTTCGCAGCTTCGGGACGATGTGGCGGGTCTGCTTGACTTGCAGGCTGAAGCACGTATGCGCCACTTTGATCAGCTTGCAGAGCGCGTTGAAGCGGAAGCAGGCATGCCGTCCGAACGCCAACGCCGCGAGCTCAAATGCACGTCATTTGTGCCTGCGCCACCCCAGCATGCTATGGTACTGCCCCTTGTTCTTACGAGCGAGGCTCTGACGCATGCCATGGCTGATATGCCACTGGGTATGGACCTGTCCCATTTTTCCATGATTACGCTTCTTAATACATCACTGCAGCCTAGTCAACGCGTACTGTCATTCATTAGGTACTGCTTCCGATGTGCTGGCATTTTGTATCATACGGTGGGAGTCGCCTACCAACAGGATGAGCCAGGTATTATGCGCTTGGGCACGGCGGCGCCATCGGCTTTTGATGCTGTTCGTTCTTGCGCGTTCCAGTGTGTGGTCGAGCTGATTCAGGATGAAGAGCCTGGGATGCTCACACAAATGATGCAGTCCTTTTTTTCCCTATTTGGGCGACAGGCAACGACAGAGGAACTCGTCAAGCTGCCGCAACGTGCGATCGATCCTGACGCGAAGCACGACTCGGAACCGCCTAGTAGTGGGCCCTCTGGAAAGCAAGGCCCTCTGTGCATGCTTGTGTGCTATGTGGTGGTCACGTTTCCAGATAGCGGTACGGATACACCTAAGTATCCGGAATTTGAGACGCCAGCACCTGAGATGATTGCCGAGGCCCTGCAAAATCGCTTTGCACCCATCAAGAAAGAGACTGCCTTGACGCGTCAAGGCACAGCTGAAGAGCCCAACCTACGTATTGATACACGTGTTGAGCGGCTTCCGGCGCCGCAGATTGTGAAAACCTCACCTCAGTATCGTACTCGCTCGCGATCGCGAGCCCGCAGCCTGCAGAGTCGTGCTCCGCGAGGCGTGCATGTGTATGTTTCCGACGCACGTGCCGTACCTTACATCCGAGGTGCGCTCAGCAATGGTGGTGTGCTCAGAAGTGAGTCACTCGCATCGTCGACTTCGAGCCGCGTGCAAAGCCCATCGGCTCGGTGGTCAGGTAGCGAAACGCCTGTGCCTGACACGTCACTGATGCCGGCCACGGCTGATGCTATGGGGCCTCATGAACTAGATACGTCGCTCGATGCTATTGAGGGCACATGTCGTTCCCTTCTCGTGCGGCGTGTGATGCCTGGGCGTGCTGATACAGACCACGAGCATGCACAGCGCCTGTACATGCTCGTTTCGCGCTTGTACCGCCGTCTAGAGCGCTCTTTGCAGGGTACGCACAGCGACGCACTTCGTATCCAAATGTCCGAGCGCAATTTCCGCGCTCTGGATGTGCTGGGCCCGACGCTGGCTCTGGTCGGCGAGCATGATACCGTGCCACGCGATGCGCACACGAACACGGGCAGTGTCGCGCTTGCCGTGCTGGAGCTGTTTAGTGCCTGCAGCAGTGCCAAAGAAATGTGTCTCGGATTTCAAGAGCAAATTGAACGCTTGAGTTTGGCGTGGCGCTCCCGCGACGATGTGCCGGTGAGCGATGCGGACCGTGATGCTGTGACCATGCTCGCCCGCGATGCGCCCATGCTCGTGCAGGCGGTCATAGGCCAGCTGCAGCGACTGGCCAATGTGCTCCCTGCTATTCGTACGCGACGGCCCAAGGCGACCGTGGAGTCGGTGCTTGGGCTCGTATACCCGACGCTGTATCGTGATGTGCTGTGTGATGCACTGGGTATGATTGCAGAGAGTGACACGCACGAAGAACTCGCGACGCAAGCGGCGATCGTGTTGTGTGAGCTCGTGCTGAGTTTGCGCCCGCATGCCCAAAGTATGGAAGAGCCGCCCGACTTGGGTGGTATGCTCACGGACGCGTTGTACGAACTGCTCCGCTTCTTGCCTCGAGCGACAAGAGAAGCACCAGATGTGTCGCCACGCATCACAGTGTGGAATATTGTGCGCAAGACCTACGAACAACTAGGCGTCGACCTAGGATGTTGCGCGTTGGGGACGCCCGATACGAATCGAGCAGCGCTCGCCGTGCCGAGCGCAAGGCATGCGTTTGTGCTGTTCGTGCACCAGCTCGCGTACGAATCGTTCATGTCACGCATGAGGGGACGCTCGCGCCGTCGGTTGCGCATTGCAACGCAGAAGAGCACTACGTTAGCTGAGCCGCAGCGCTGGGCGCCTGATACGGCGCGCGAGATGCTCGTGCGCCTAGCGGGTGTGCTACCCGGCACACTGATGCCAGGGCTGGGGCCGCTGGATGTGCCGATTGCATCTCGCACGATGATGTGCGTCCACGACACCTTGTTTTGTGAGTGCCTTGTTCTCTTTCTCGACTGGATCGAGCACGCGCTACCGCCCGACGTGATGAGCGACGACGATATCACGTACACCGTTCGTGCACTTGCCTTAGTGGCCACGTACGCCACACAGGCGGCAGATGTGCGGCCAAGGTCGTTTGACGTGATGAGGCGTCTTGTGCGTGATCACAGCTCGGACGACGTGACGCTCCGTATCGTACGAGAGTGCATGTCGCCCACGGCACCCGTGCCGCTGCGTGGTGCGACTGTGCATCTCTTGCGTGATATTATTGCACGGCGTCTCGACAAGGTCGAGCATGTCCATGGCCACGATGCGCTCCTCGATGACGGCCGCTTGTGGCGTGTGTGGAACGACGAGCTGCTAGTCGTGCCTTCTTCGCTGCCACCGCCGCCTAAGGACGGCGGTCATGCGACGCCGCATTTGGACGAGTTGGCCGCGTACCTTGTGCAGCACCAGACCTATCTGCAGGAATGCCTTTCTCTCTTTTACTTTGTGACGGTGCGCGACGCCGCGCACAATGTCACGGGCGTGCATGACGAGCGCGAGTACGAGCGCCTGTACCGTCGATTCGTCCAGCCGCTCGCATCATGGGTCGAGTCCTGGAGACCGCATGTGCCAGAGGGCGAGCTGTCCCTGCGCCTCTCGCTCCTTGAGACAGCCATTTCACGTATATAATGCATCACGAGACCTGTGTATACTATGTGCGACATATACAGCCAGTGTGATGCCTCCATTTTGGGGGGGCGTTAGGCAGCGGCAGGCGCTGATGAACCATCCGTCGTCTTCTTTGTCTTCTTCTTCGTCTGGCGCACACTCGTAGCCAGGAGCGCCTTGATCTCCTCGTTCGTCACCTCCTTCTCGCTCTTGACCTTCTCGGCATCGAACCACGTCGGGGCGGGCGTCAGACGGATCGCACCCTTACCGCTGACAGCGACCGTGAAGAATACCTGGGCCGTGATGGCAGAAACGTTGGCGTCCACCAGGACCTGGAAGGGCGTGACAAGTCCGTGGTTCGAGCACTCCTGCACGCCCATACGTGCCCGCTTTTCGTCTTCGAGCGCACGCAGGTTGAAGGGGAAGGCGCCGGCCTTCTTCTGGATCTCAGAGAACACCTTGCGCGACGTAGCCATCTTGAGCAGGTACGTAGCGTTGGTCTTGCAGAAGATCGACGTGAAAGCGTCGTCCGACTTGCTCTTGCCGTCAGCCGACGTCGACACGACAATGTCCACACCGTACACCTCGTTCTCCTCGAGCTTGCAAGCGTCGGGGCGCGACGATCCATCGCCGCCAAAAGCCAGCTTCTTCTTTCCAGAGATGTTGTCTTTGCTGAATTGGTTCGTTTGCATGCCATCCACGCCACGCACGTCAAAGTCCTTGATCGACTGCTCAATCTGCTTGCCAACGTCGTGATTCAACATGCCGGGACGCATCAAACGAATAGCCACGTCGGCAGCCGTGTGCGCAGCCTTGATCACATCAGCAGCGCGACCCGTCACTGGGTTCTGGGCACTGGCACCCACCACGACGGTCTCACCGAGCACAGCCGGGTAGCCGTCGATCTGCGCACCAAGCTGGAACTTGACCACATCGCCGTTCTTCAGCTGCGTCTTAGACGCTTCATCACTGGGAAGAGGCGCATAGTTGCACACCACATGGTTGATCGACACAGTGGTCGGGAATGCCAGACCCTTGCTCATCTTCTTGTCCTTGAACACGGCCGCGGTGCCCTGCTCCACAGCCTCGTCACCCAGCTGCATCAGCTCGAGCACCGTCTTGCCCTCCTGCGCAGCATCGACGAGCGTGCGCATCGCCTTGGCGGCAATTTCTCCGGCCGTCTTATACTTGGTCAGAATCACGTCAAAGTTCTCCTGTGCGTCTGTCATGGTGCGTAACGAGGGGACAGAGCGAGCCCCGCAGTAAAAAAAGGGCAAAGAAAGGATGCACGTGATGACTATGGACCACGCCCCACGCCACATGGGCGCCACTACTTCTTAAAGCCCTTCCGGAGCATCTTGGGCAGCATCTTGGAGAGGCGGCGCTGCGTTGATGCGCCACCTGTGTCGCCTTCAGCAGGTCTTCTTCCAAGGGACAGTTCTCGATGGTGCTGCCGCGCGCGTTGAGCAGCCCGAGCACGTTCGCGCTCTTCGCGCTGCAGGCGCACGGCCAGTGCATAGTCAGCATTGGTGCCTGATCCGACGCCATTCGGAGTGACGCCCCATGCGCGTTCTGAGCGAGCCACTTGCTCGAATTGTGCATCAAAGAAGCGAGTGTGGTGCCCGTTGGTGTCTTCGAGGCTTTCCCACACGGTGCGGTCGTCCATCTGGAAGGCGGCATCGGTAACGAGCATGTAGAGAGCCGGCATCGAGGAGACGCCCTCGTCTTCACGGCGACGGTATACGACAGACAGATGAGAGTTTCGGAACAGCACGGCAAGTTCGCCCGGTGGGATCGCATTCGACACGGCATGGAGACCCCAGGGCGTAAGCTGCGTGGGGTACGCATGCAGGAATTCGCGCACCTCCCTGGTCGACGAGTCCCGGACTGACTGTGCCTCTTCATTGGCAAGCGCCGTGGTAGCACCGTTGTAGCTGCGCACTTGCTGCATACAGCGGTACAAGGAAGTGTCCGATGGATCTGGCAGCCAGCCATGAAGGAGCGGGACCTGTGCCAAACGGAAGAGCAAGAGCTCTGCCGATGTGTCTGCACCTGTATCAGAGCCGAAATGCGTGGGTTGATCGAAGAACACGTCGATCTGGAATCCCTGCATAAGCTTGGGTAACACATTCAGCACGCGGCTCAGCTGCGTTGGGTCCGCGTGGATCTCGAGCAAGTAATCAGCCAACATGTCGGATACGTAGGCATAGGATACGGCAGGACGGTCTGGTGGTGTAATCTGCACTCGATTTTGGAGCAGCAAGACATTGGTAAGCGCAATCAGGGAACATGGGCCGTTTTCATTCTGCATGATAATTTTGGCATCACGACCACGCCACACAATGTCTTTGACGGACCATTGCGTATCGTTATGAATATCAGCAGCAGCTAGGCTCTGCGCGAGCTGTGCATCGGCATCGATTTGCTCTTGAGCATGGGTCGCCGCGGTCGTGGACTGGTCTGCGGTGCGATCCGACCCGATCGGTGGCATGGCGACCGGCGAGGTCGCCGTAGTTGTAAGGTAGTTGAAGGGCTCTGCAGCGCCTAATGGAGACGCCGCGATGGGCGCGCCTAGAACTGGGGCGCCGGGCTCGGAAGCAGGTGGCGCCCTCGTCGTTGTGGACTCGGCACTTGGGGCGGCCAGGAACGGATTTTTGGATGGGTGCATCGAGACGGGAGACGACGTCAAAATGTTTGGACCATGAGGCACATTTGTATCGACAAAGGGGGTCATGGCAGGCTGCTTCGTGAGAGAAGACGCCTGCGTAGGCGATGCTAGCTCAGCAGGCTGAGGCGAGCCGAGATCGAGACCGAGAAGATCGTCGATCGCATTCGACTTGCGTTCTTGAGGCGGCTGTGGTGTAGCTAGTGAGGCCAAAAATGGGTTGTGAGATTGGGACGGATCGGTCGACATGCTCCGCGAAGCCGCACCCACAAGGCGAACGTCGGTGGATGCTCCACGCGCGACTGGGGCGGCCGTGGGTCGGCGGCGGGGCTAGGGCTGTGGAGGTCGTTTCACGTGGCACACGGGGCAGACGACGACGAAGGGTCAGCCGAGACGTTCTTTTACGACATTTGTGGGAGAATGAGCGCAGCGACGGACGATGTGTCGAAGCTGCCGCGCGATGTCATTGACGTGGATGTGTTTGAACAGCTTCTAGACATGGACGAAGATGGACGAGAGTTCAGCCAGAGCCTTGTGTGGAACTACTTTGAGCAAGCTGAGCAGACGTTTGCCAAGATGGAAGAAGCCCTCGCTGCGAAATCGCTGGACGATATGTCGACGCTGGGCCACTTTCTGAAAGGGTCCTCGGCAGCTGTGGGCGTGATCAAAGTCCGGGACAGCTGTGAATACATACAGCACTACGGCAAGTGCCATGATACCGATGGTGTCACGGAGCTGCAGCCGGACGATGTACTCAACCGCCTCAGGCAGGTGATGGACAATGTCAAAGAACAGTATGAGGAGGCGCGGTCTGTTCTGCGCACATTTTTTGGCGTCTAATCTACGGAGCACGGTGTTTGGCTGCCAGTATATCATAGATACAATGTACGATGTGAGTCGACGCGGCGCCAAGATCCGTCGGCGGTGCCGTGGCCCAGGGCGTGTCGAGCAGGGCGGCCTCGATCTCGGTCGTGTCGTGCTCCATGCTGAGCTCTTGTACAAGGAGGAACAGCTGCTCGCTGGTGTGGATGCGCACGGCCGGATATTGATGCGTCAGAAAGGGTATCAGGTACGCAGCAGCGTCAGGCACGGCGCCAGGCACCTGGCTTGCATGCACGCAGATGCGCATGGCGGCGAGGATGCGCGGCACACTATGCACCTTGTCGACATGATGGCTCGCGAGACGCACGAAACGCGCCAGAAGGGGCACATCGAGGCGCACGTCCCAATCCAATAGCAGTTGGACCGTCTGCAGGACCGGTACAAAGGTGCGGTTATCGCGCGCGTGTGTGCTGGCTTGGCGGTGCAGCATCACACCTACATCCTGGACCTTGTCGCTCGAAGCCTGCTTCGCCCATTGCACGAGCGCCTGTCCGGCGACGCGCAGCGCCATGTCCGATCGGCTGCCTATCGTGCGAACGAGGGAGCGCAGAAGCGAAAAGCGGTACGCAGGCTCATCGAGGAGGGGCATGAGATGTGGAAAGGCGTAGCTGGCATCACGCAGCAACGAGGGATCTCCGATCGCATCGCGCCATGACGCGTTCATCCGGCTCAGCACGTCGGCCGCCTTGACTCGGACCGTATCGATCCGCTCCATGAGCAGACCGGCCATATCGACGAGCGTGTCAGCATCGCACTCGAGCGCGCCGAGACTCTCGATGCAGGCCACGCGGACCCACGAGCCGACGTCGCCTCGCGCATCCGTCGTCATGTCATGCAGCCCAGCACGCAGCGCTGGCACAACACGGTGCGTCGGCAGCGTCGACAGGGAGCGTGCCGCTGCACAGCGCGCCTCGACGGCGCCCGACCGCAGCACGTCGCACAGGCGCTCACACCGCTCATCGGCGTACACGTCCACGACGCCCATCGCCTTGGCAGCCACGCACTGTGTGTCCGGAGACAGGCTCGGCCACGTATCGAGCCAAGTGCGCACGAGGTCGTGCACGATGACATGGTCCTTGAGGGCTCGGATCGACGCCACGACCATGTCCTGCACCTCGACTTCAGGTCGCAGCACTGCCTCGTTCCACAGGGAGCGCAGAGGCGCCGTGTCGGTCGGCGCAAGACAAAGGGACACAACATGGCACGCCGAGGCAAGAATCGACGCGCCGCCAGGCGCACGCCACACACTCGGCGACGTGCTCAGCGCGGCACGACAGGCCTCCTGCGCCAGAGCAGGGTGGTCACGCACAAGATGCGCCAGCGCCACCAGCGCGCCATGGGCCACGTCGGTGTCGTGACTCGCTGAACGAGGGCACAGACGCAGCAGCACAGGACGGGCATCGCGTCCAGCGAGCATGCGAGCCAGTGCCTGGGCACCCAGTATGCGCACAGCGGCATCCCAGTGCGAGAGAAGCGAGCGTTCTGCATACGCCACGAGGCCCGGGCGATACGTGTCGAACTGGGCCACGAAAGGCGCGCATGTCAAGTACGCATGCCGACGTGTGCCGACGGCGGCAAAGTCGGCGGTGCGGAGGATGTCGATGCCATGCGGCACCGTCGCACGACCGACCCATTCTTGGAACGCCGCACTGGCAGCACGTCGGACAGCCACGTCGCGGTCGAGCGTGGCGGCGATAATGAGGCGCTGGGCTATCGGCACAGCGAGCACATGAGGCGCGTCGCGCGTACGTGCGAGAGACCACAGGACGTAGCAGCACGCATCACGCACACTTGTGCCTGTGGAGCCTGTGGCGCGACGAACGTCAAACACGAGGCCCGTGAGTGTCCAGTACACCATTCGTACGTCGATGGGCACCGCCGCGCGACGGATGCACTCGGCCAGCGCCAGAAACACGCCGTGCCACGTATACTCGGACACGCCATGCAGGTCAACGCACCGCAGTGTCTCGGCTGTCTGCTCACTGAACGCGCGTGCTTCGTGCAGGCCATCTGGCATCGTGTGAGACAGAATATGATCAGAGAGCATGGTCAGCAGTGCCTCGAGGATCTGCGCGCGCCATGCGTGCGGGAGGCGCGAGGCAACGCGCGCCGTGCCCTTAGCCGCACTGTAGCGCACGCGTGAGTCGGCATGGGCCAGTGCATGCAGCAGGGTATCCACATGGGCGTCTCGTGGATCATGCATCGCGAGACGCCCTTCGAGCTTGATGGCGTACCGATCGACTAGCATGTTGCGTGTATCAACTGTGCGGAGATGGGCGATGACACGCAACATCGCATCATAGTGCGCTCGTATGAGGGATGCATCCGCCTGCTTGACGAACGCACAGAGTGTTTGCAGTACGCCTGTGGGCACGAGCGACGCAGTGGCCTGCTCAGCATCTTGAAGGAACGCCGAAAAGAAGAGCTCGCATTCTTCACGCGCGTACAAGCGTCCTAGCACGATACTCGCAGCATCGCGCTCCTTGCCTGGCCTAGACAGGAACCTGGCACAGAGGCGGTGAATGCGCTCCGACGGAGACGGCGTGCCGCGGTCCAGCGGGAAAGGGACAAGCACCACCGACGACAGCCACAGCAGCAGCACGTACAGGCATTCCCACGTCGGACTCTCGAATCGCTCGAGGGCGTCGAGGAGCAAGGGCATCTCGCGCACTTGGTGAGGGAAAAAGCGAGACACGACCTTGTAGCCACGCACCTTGGTATACATGTACAAGAGGCGCGCCACAGGTGCCATGCACATACAGCCGCTCTCCAGAACCTGCGCACGCATCGTCTGAGCCACGGGCGTAACGAGTCGTTCCAAGAACGGATCAAGCACGTACGCCTGTTCTTGATACCGCTGCAATTCTGCCTCCAACGCCGGTAGATACGCACACGCACCGTCTTCATCATGCACCCCGACACACGCCAGCATCGCATGCTGCTTCTCCATAAACGCATCATACTGCTCAAAGCGGACGAGCTCGGCGCCCTCGCACAGAAGCTCGTCAGGCTCGTCCGCCGACATGCCGTAAGGACAAGAAATCTTGGCCTCCACGGCCCTTGCCTTTGCTCCACCATGAGCCAGGCACCACCCCACTTTGTGTCGCAAGCCGATCTGACGGATGCGCAGAAGCGACGCGAGCGCGAGATTCAGGAAGCATACGCCCGAATCGGTGAGGAGCCGCCGCCCAAGCCAGCAGAGGAGGCATATGACCCGCGTCCCCTATACGAACGACTTCGCGAAGCAAGGGCTCTCCAGGACGAGCGCATCGAGGAAATGTTCAAGCTAAGGAACCAATTTCGGGGCCTGGACGAGAGCGAGTCGCAGTTTCTCGCTGATATTGAGCAGGCACGAAAACATCGCGAACAGGAGAAACGGCAGCAGGATGCAAAAGAACTCGATGAGTTTCGTCGAGCCACCGAGTCCAAAAGTAGTGCGCCACCCCCTCTGCCTGAGCGAACAGCCCTACCTACGATCCCCAAAGCCAAGCCTCGCGCAGGCTCCAAACGCAAACGGGAACAAGCCTCCGCCCTCGGCATCGTCCCTCGCAAGTCTACTCAACCATCTGCATCTGCCTCATGTAAAAATGATCCCTCATCTTGATGTATAGTGTACTATATCATACGTGCCGACTAGGAAAAAAAGGAACAAGAGCGTGCACAAGGGATGCTGCAGGTCCCTGCCGAGCTGGGGGAGGGGCAAAAAGAATCAAAGTGACCCTAACCAGGCTCGAACTGGCGACTTTGGAGTAACACTGTCGTATTAGCTCCACACTCTAACCGACTGAGTTATAGGGTCGTTCGATGTTTACCATGCTTGTCAAGGGCTACATAATCGCATCAAACTAAGCATATCCCTCCTCTTGCCAGCGTCGCAGTAAGGCATGGCCCTCAGCCAATGCGTAGCTCAACGTGCGCTGCCGGAAATCGACACCTAGTTCGAGCAGATCAATCACATCGTCCAAAAGATGCGCCTGGCCTACCAAGGAGCCTGGATGCGAAACAAAATTGGCAGAGAGCATGTGGACGTGCAGGTGGAAATACGTGGGCATATAGTGTACAAAGCACCGGAGAGGCGAAGTTGAGTCGGTCGATTCGGAAAGGCCATATACTTCATGTGCCACCTTTTGACCAGCCTGCTGAATTTTGCGCAACAGAGGAACGTGCTGCTTCGTAAGATCACGCAGCGTGACCAAGGAACCATCGCGGACAATCGCCATAAGATACAAAGATGACAGGGTGCGTCGATCCCATTTCATGTCGGGCAGAATAACGAAGCCAGTCTTGGGGTCGGGGTCTGAGTACAGCACTGACTCCGTCTCCGAGATTCCTTGAAGAATGTTCTGCACCCATGTTGTTTTCGAGGCGGGAAGCGATTCGATCCAAGGCCGTGTCACTGCCTGATACATATGAGGCGTCTCGATCATCATGCGCCGATGAGGGGCAGAGTACTTGGCAATCAAGTCATCCGTCGCAGGACAAATGAGTGTCATTTTGGTCGGTGCATCGTGTCCGTCACGATCCCATCCAAACATCCACGTGTAGATATCATTACGTCCGATCGTCTCTCTTCGCGGAAATGTGGTGGAAAGTCGAAGCGATGATAAAAAAGTGGGCGTGTAGTGAGTCTTTTCTAGTAGCAAGAGTGCCCTTTCTGGAACATCATTCGTGGTGCATGTGCCCAGTAAATTCGCGGTTTTAGCCCGTGGATCTTCATACAAAACGCGGTCCAGCACAAAGTCGGACATGGAGTGCACGAAAGGAGCGCTGCACGAGCCACCCAGGTTGTTCTCCACACTCGACGCCACTTGCTAGTGTCCGAGTCCCACATGGATCTTGTGCAGTCTATGCCGCCTGTGACGAGGGTCATGATCATTGGCATGGCCCTCATGGGACTTTCTTGCTCTACGAATATGGTATCTCCCTATGATCTGGCACTTTTGTGGCCATGGATCCTGAAACGGTGGCAGTGGTGGCGCATCATGAGTGCTTTTTTGTTTCCCGGCCTGGGCCTGCAAATGCTGTACAATGGAGTATTTTTTCTGGAAATGTCGCGGACAATCGAGTCCTCCGTGTTTTTGGGAGATACAGCCGAGTATGTGTGGTCGCTGATGGGCATTTCGAGCTTCATTCTGGCGTTCAACTATCCCCTCGGCAGTCCGTTTCTGTTTCAGCCGCTGTCGTCAGCCCTCACTGCCCTATTTTCGATCCACTTACCCCACATAAACCTGTCTTTACTAGGCATGTTTTCCATGCCTGGCAAGTATGTGGCGCTCGGCTCTCTAGGCATCAGTTTGATTGCTGGTGGTGTGCCCGAATGCTTGCAGTGCTTTACGGGCATTGCGGCAGGGTATCTATGGCACGTACTCAAGAACCCTCTTCGGCCTGACCAGGATCGTCGGCACCACAGGATCCTGTCCTTCATCGGCAAATACATTTCGCCACGTTTGCAGGTGCCCACGGCACTCCGCCAGATGATGGCGCGCACCTCGCCCATCCGCCGCACTTCATTCGGCACAGTGTATCCGAGTCGAAGATCCACGACGTCCACTACGTCATCTAGGACCAAACCCGCGCGAGAGCAGACGCGCCCTGATCGTGCGGCCATCCTCGCCGCCACGGAGGCGCGTCTCCGTGCCACAGCACAGAATGAAAAGTAATGGTTTTATAGTCTACATGGATGCCTTGCAGAGGACCCCTTGTTGCAGCACAGCAAGTTGTGCGCCCAATGCCCATCCTAGCTCAAAGTCGCCCAGCTTCTTGGCCAGGGTGATCTTACGCGAATCGTCGAGTTCGTATCCCAGACGCAAAAGGGTGTGCATGTAAGTCAGGTCTAGGCAGTAGTCTGGGCGCTGCTGCAGTTCCGCGACCGTTTCGGCAGAGAACGACGGCGACTTGAACAAACTCCATTGGCTCGGCAATGAGCACGCGCGCTCGGCAAGTTGCTCAAGCTCGCGAATCGTAAAGGTCGGGCCCAAGCCCAGCGGAGCAATGCGGTCGTAAAAGTATGACAGAGCCACAATGTCCGAGTTCTTGAAGGCATGTGAGAGAGATGGCTGATACACGCCGGCAAATGAGCATGGGGCAATATGGCACTCAGCATCCTTGTTCATCGTTACTTCCACCAGGCGCTGGCAAGCGCGGAAGCCGCCGCTCGTACCGACCATCGTGATATCCGACGTCTTGAACTTGCCAAGCGACACTTTGGCCGTCTTTTGTGCGCCAGCGGCATAGCAGGGACTCGGCACGAACATGGTCTGGGGCGAAAACTTGTCCCAAGCCGAGACGTCACCCGCATGTTGCGCGGCCTGTGGATTCGTTGAGAGGTGCAAGAACGCAGTAAGCGAATTGATAGACTCGCGTGCCTGCTTCAGTCCATATCCCAGGTACGATTTTTGGTACAGCGTGAACGACGAGTTTTCAAAGTTCTTGAGCTCATAAACATGTTCTCCTGGATGCATGGGACTCGACGCTTGCAGCTGTGGCTGAAAGACGATCTGGGTAGAACCACCGCCCAGGTCCATCACGGCAGCCGTCTTTTTGTTGCCGCCCGAGCCAATCAGGTTCATAAGGTAATTGACGGTGATCCATGCAAATACACCTTCATCACGTCCATCCATGATCTCGATACCATTTTTCGTAGCCTTGTCATGATTGTCCACCAAGTCAGCGATGGGAAACGGATACGACGATTCAATCATATGACGCACGGCCTGGATGATCGCTCCGCTTTGCTCGGGTCCCAAGAGACGCAGTCCAGCTGTTGCCTTGAGTTGTAGTGGTGTACAAGCTTGCAGCGGTTGTGGCACGATGTCCAAAGCCTTGTCTAGTAAAGGACGGAGAGAATGGGCGGCGCCTTGCGCATCGGCTTTGTACGACGACAAGCCTGGCTCAATGTGATCAAAATGTTCGAACTCAAGCTCAGGCGAAGCCTTGCAGTAGTTAAATTTGTACACATGAATGCGGCTTCCCGTGCTGCCGGCATCTATCATGATGGCATACTGCACGACCGGGCGACGCCTGCCATTGGGATCGTACACCGGCGTCGCATTACTACACCGGCTCGTGAGAGAGGGGTCATGATGCAGTTGCGGCGGAATTCGGGTGCTCGTGGGCGCAGGCCTGTACATCGACAGACCGGGGAACGGTGGTATGTGCCATTTCTGCGAGTCACGCAATTCGGCCGCTGTGTCCTTGAAGATGGTCGACACATTCGAATGCAAATTGAAGGGTACCAGCACCAACAAAATCAGGATCGTAATGCACAAAAGCACTATCGGCTTTCGCGTTCGGACAATGCGCGGAGCCCACAGAAACGGGGAGTTTGACATCGATGTACACACACACGCCCGGAAAAGCGCGATAGCAATTGAAAGTCCCCCGAGACCGTAATTTTTGGCCTCACACACGTGGCTGACACCCGAGATCGAAGGTGCCAAAGAAATCGAGCCTACCAACAAGCCGCTGAGAGTACGACATAACGACTACAAATGAACCTTCCTACAAGTATCATACATCCAGCGGCGGAAATTCACAGCAGGCACAATCGTGTGTGAACCTTTTTTTCCCGCAAAGAAAAACAAAGGTATGAACAAAGCGCGATGGACACGACATGCCAGCGCCTCTGGACCTAAAGATACTGTCGGCGCCTCAAAGCACAAGGCACTTACTCTTGCCACTCCGGCCACCACGAGGCTTCTGTATAAGCGCCGCGCGAGTCGCGTGCTCAAACACTTCCCGCACGCCTTCACCTGTCTTAGCGCTGCATTCAAGGTAGCGGACAGCACCGATCTTTGATGCCACAGCCATACCCTCCTCAGGCGTCACAGGGCGCTGGCTCGTTTTGCGCAGCTCCTCAATGATCTTGGGATCACGACGAAGATCCTTCTTGCAGCCCACCAGGATAATGGGCAGATTTTGGCAGAAGTGCAGCACTTCAGAGATCCACTTCTCCTGGACATTATCAAGACTGTCAGGCGAATCAATGGCGAAACAGATGAGGATCACATGAGAGTCGGGGTACGACAGCGGGCGCAGACGGTCGTAGTCTTCTTGACCAGCAGTATCCCAGAGCGCCAACTCAACGTGACGACCATCTACTTCCACATCAGCAACATAGTTCTCAAACACAGTAGGAACGTAGACCTGAGACAACGTGTAAGTACCTCGATCGATCGCCGGAAATGAACACATACCTCGGGGAAGGTGCCCTGTAGAATTGCGCAAGAAAAAGAAAAACGCCGCGTTAGTATCTGTTCCATGCATCATACAGGATGTTCTAGGCAGATGCTGGAAAAAAACATGCACCACCCCGCACTGGCTCCCGCACACATGCCTGAACTATCCATGACATCGACGTACCTTGCTGAAGACAATCAGCAAACATGTCTTACCGCAGGCACCATCACCCACAATCACCAACTTCCGACGAAGCTCAGTCATATTTCTAGGCTTTCCGGAGATAGGATTGGTATGGAGATCAAGGAATACTTGATCACACACCAATAGAGACTAGGGGAAGAACCTTGGCTTTTGCCCGAGGATTTGACAACAGCCACAGCACACACGCGAAACCGCTGTCTGTTTAGTCTTGCGCCCGCAAGCCCAGCCAGTCATGTGCGTCACATGAAGCGACACCTACGCACACCATTTTCTAGAACATGTGAATTTGCTTATAACGATTCGAGCAACAGCGAGTTACCAGGGTGCGTGGCTATAGTATAGTGGTCAGTACGTATCGTTGTGGATTTGGCGTAGCCAACCGCGACAGTCTCCGATGAGACGCCGGTTCGATTCCGGCTAGCCACAATTTTTGCTTCGATTTCATTTTCACTCTGAGCGATGCGGCAAGAAGACATCGTGGCGTCGATCAGCTAAACACAATGTATCGCTCCCGTATCGCCGCCCCAGATGCCCTCCTATGAGGCAGTGCTCCTGGACCCATTCGCCTCCACGTACGTAAATCCTTCTGTGTGCGTGGAGTTTGCATCACGTGGAGTCCGAGTGCTGGCGTGAGGCGTGCGGGTCGCTGGTCGGTGCCACTGCCTACAACACATTGCATACGTTTGTGATTCTGATATGGTAAGTTGTGGATGTTGGGTGTATAAACTTACGCGCATGTGGTAGTCTTCGGGTGTAAAAGTAAGCCAAGAGTGTCTTGAGCAGTTTCAGTCGCTGAAGCTGGGCCGAAAGACCAAGTACATCATCTACACGCTTTCGCCAGACAATACCGAGATTGTTGTGTCCAAGACGAGTGACTCGTCCAACTACGATGATTTCCTTGCTGAGCTTCCACCTGCGGAATGCCGCTATGCCATCTACGACTTTGAGTTTCAGAAGGGTGATGAGGGTAAGCGCAACAAGATTTGCTTCTTCACATGGTCGCCTGACGAATCCAAGGTGAAGCAAAAAATGCTCTACGCGTCGTCGAAGGAGGCTCTGCGTAAGGCTCTTGTGGGTATTGCCACCGAGATCCAGGGCACGGACCTGAGCGAAGTTTCGTACGAGGCCGTGCTGGAGAAAGTGATGCGCTCGACGTTTTAAAATATACAAGATCTCTATAGGACATAGTCCATGGCGCTTCACGTACAACCCCATGTGTCCCAATGGGCAGCGACGCTGGCAGACTCCCACGTGCAGTTTTGGCCAATTACGAAGCCCGCACCGAGCCAGTTTTGCAGTAGGGATGCCACCGTGTTCTTCGCGGCGATGGTGCTTGTCTCGACGGTAGAGACCCACCGCTCCATGGCGTTGATGTTGTACAGGTTCTGAGCCACGTGGAATGAGGGCCATTTGGAAGGCGGCGTAAGTTGGGGATATGCGCTCCATGCGTGGTGTCTGGTCCACACAATGCGGCCGGACAATATGCGTTCCAGCTGTTGGGGCGACAATGGTGCGAGGGAAAAGAGCTTGACAAGATAGAGTTTGTCCCACGTTGTTCCAGCGTGGCGGACATGGTGCATTTCGCGGAGGTAGCTGAGCGACAAAAATTCAGGCACAGAACCATCTGGCGCCTGTGTAGTAAGAATGGTTCGCGGCACTTGAGATGTTGCCGCGTAGCCAAAATATGCTTGGCTAGGCCGGGGTGCATCCGTGGCAACGAGCGTGACATGCACTTGTTGCATGTCGAACATAGGCACCGTGTGCTCCGTATTCAGCAGTGTGATATGAGCAGACTGCCAGGGCGTCGCAATGATCACGGCATCAAACACGCTGCCACGCCCGTCGCGTGTACCGACCCACCACTGAGACGACGCGCCTTGCATGCGCATCAGGCCAGTCACTTGGCCTGCTATGCCTGTGTGGACGGTGGCACCACTAGCTGCTAGCATCCGCTCGAATATCTGGGTATTCCCGCCTTCCATAGAAAATGCATTTGTGGCGGCCATAGATACCATACCGGCCAATGCATGGATGTGCTCGACATGTTGAGCATAATTGGCGCGTGTGACGCCATTTATCACTTCATCCACGAAGGCCGCTGATACCTTGTGCGACATGTAATAGTTTTTGGTTGATACGGTGCTAGGATCCTGCAGCCCCAGACTGTGCACGAGGCCTTTCACGCTAGACCACGGAAAGCCTGACTTGGAGGTGGGACTGGACCTTTCCTGCAAAAACATTGGGGAGTATAATTGCAGAAACGATGTGAGAGCGCGTTGCATGAGCTGGAAAGCAATAGACAGACTGCGCCCGTACCGCCAATACAGCCGAAGTTGATCCCATTTTGTATCAGAAAATTGATCGATCAGCACCTCTTTTCCGTTCCAAAGACCGTAGCCACCACCGGGAATCTGTTCAGGTGGTACGCGCTTAATGCCAAACTTGTCAGTAGCATACAGGATGTGCTGGTTCGCACTCGATAGGATGCTAGCACCCATTTCCACGGGTGCCTGCTGCAGGTCGTCCAGCGGATGCACATGATGCACACGCCCACCCACACGATCACGCTCGTACACAGTCGTTTGCACGCGTTCAGGCCATACGGCACCCTCGCATCCAGGCAACCCTTGCATATGCACCTCATGTAGTCGCTCTTGTGCCTTAGATAGCAGGTAGGCAGCTGTCGTGCCCGATGCACCAGCACCGATGATCGCTACACGGAGCTCAGGGCGTGAGTAAGACGGGCATTCAGATATGTTGGATGACGCTACTATAAATGGCTCTTGTTGCCAAGACAGAATGTACCCTGCCTGACAAAGGACCGCAGTGGCCCACAGCCAGACAGGACTGCGAAGTCCAACCATGTGAGTGGAGGTGTGGGAAAAACGGCTCGTTTTGGCCACTTCCCCGTCACCTCCAACCAGCATGTCGAACAAAAAGGACAGTGCACAGGCGGATGTCCTTGCGCCGCGCTCCAGGGAGCTCGAGTTCGGAGGGGTACTGGGTGCATTGTTCATTACGGTGACTGTGCCGCTCACCATGTACTATCTCACGTTTGGATGCAGTCCCGAGATGGGATGCTCGTTGCCCCTATCTGCTTCGAACGCTCAGGCCTTGTGGACCTATGCCCGTCAGCAGCTTGTGGCCAGTTTCCAAGACCGCATGGGATGGAACCTGTATTATGCATGGTACATGTACTGTGTCGTTGCATGGTTTGTGGTTGATGGTAAATGGGTCGAGGGCCTGCCTCTCCGCACAGGGGAAAAGCTCCGGTACAAGATCAATGCGCTCAAGACGGGCGCCATTGCTTTGGGATTTGCCATGACGATCATATTCATCAAGGGTCCGGCATCTTTCACGCTCTTGTATGATCACTTCCCTGGACTGCTCAGTGCTGCCTTGGTGAACTCGATTCTGCAGGCCGTCTATGTGTACGCTGCATCGTTTCATGGTAAAAAGCTCTTGGCCCTGGGAGGCAACAGCGGCAATCCCATCTTTGACTGGTTCATCGGCCGCGAGCTGAATCCTCGTATCGGTGAATTTGACATCAAGACCTTCAACGAGCTGCGTCCGGGTCTCATCCTTTGGGCGCTACTGGACATAAGCTGTGTGTGCCACCAATACACCAAGTTTGGTTGGGTCAGTGACAGCATTGTTCTTGTGACACTGTTCCACATTTGGTATATTGTCGATTCGCTCATCAATGAATCGACTATTCTCACACAAATGGACATTACGACAGATGGCTTCGGGTTCATGCTCAGTGTTGGCGACCTTGCTTGGCTACCATTCACGTACTGCTTACAAGCGCGCTTCCTGGCTTTCCATCCGATCCATCTCGGCTGGCTTGGTGTGCTAGCGATTCTCGCTGTTCAGTTCACAGGCTATTACATCTTCCGCGTGGCGAACCTTGAGAAGAATGAGTTCCGTCATGGACGTAATCCCAAAGGCACGTATACCGTGCGCTAACGAAGCAGGACTGCAATACATGACGACGTCTAGCGGACGTAAACTACTCACTTCAGGATGGTGGGGCAGAAGTCGTCACCCCAACTACCTCGGCGACTGGATTATGGGCTGGGCGTGGTGTTTGCCGTGTGGCTTTAGCACACCGATCCCCTACTTTTACGTCATCTACTTCGCCGTGCTGCTTTGGCACCGTCAGTTGCGCGATGATGATGCATGCCGCAAGAAGTATGGAGCAGAGTACGTATGATACCCTCGCCAAGCGCGGCAATACTGACACGCCTTTCTTCATCGGACTCTACAGCTGGGACGTTTACGTATGTATCACGCACCATGACAGCAGGAAACTAACACCACAGTGCCGACGTGTTCCATACCGCATCATCCCATACGTATACTAAACGTAGTGAAATGCATATCCAGAGTGATGATCGATTTCGCGATATCAAATGTGGCTACATCAAAGACGGTCGCGCTTGTACTTCTTGTCAAACTCGCCCTGTATTGTTAGAAACAGGCTGTACGTACCGTAATGTTCAACAGCTTATATTGAGTGCCCGGCTCCACGTTGTTCCAGGGAGTAGGGTTGTTCTGGCATAAGTTTAAATGCACATACCTTCTTGTCCCAAATCACATCAGGCGAGCGTGCGAGACGCGTAAGGTACCACGTAGCACCGCCGACGGCCAGGACCGAGACAGCGACGATGGGGTACACTTCAACAGGCATACTTTTATGTTAAAACATGCATACATACATCTTAGACCATTGGATGCCTTTCCTAGCAGTGTTGGGCGAGACCATTTTCGATTACAGGAGGATAGAGTCGTTCGGCCCTGGCGGCCCAGGTCGGGATCTAGTGATCACGTGACAACACCCTGGAAGGCCCTAGTGGCCGTGGCTTTATGAAGCCAACATAGCAAGGACCTCTTGCTTATGGCGAACGTATGGCGCATGACGACGAGGCTCTGGCGCATGATGCATGGATGAACGTGGGGATTGTGGCTGTGTGCGGGGAACTAGGGACGATCTTGTACGGCGTATAGCCTGTTGCGATACGTGATCCCACTACGTAGCAAAAGAGCCCGCAAAGCAAAAGGTAGCTCAAACTGATCTACAGGCAAGTGAGTCCTTCTCAGCATCTCAGCTCAGGTTCGTGCGCGGTCGACCTCCTTCGGACCGGGGGTCGGTAGAATGAATTCATTATGGCTATTTTGGATGCATGAAAACGCGTCTGTAATTGGACACGTGCATTCCTAGGCCGAAATGTAGACAAGTTGCATTCACTCTACAAACGCGCCTATTCGTTGCACTGAAGGAATGTGTCCTGAGGATCGCACGTGCCATACCTCGCATAGTAGATCAATACGGCATCGTTTTGAGCGTCTACAAAGAAGTTGATAGCCTTAGAGCACCTGTCGCCGTGCCATCATGATCGGAATCGCACTTGTGGCAGCTGCGCTGAGTACGGTCGTCAATGCCTGGGGTGACCAGACGATCAACTGGAAAAACACCACGGGCACGTCCAGTGAGACCTTTCCTACAGATGTGGGTGTGCTGGGTGACACGGCTACCGGCCAGTCGCCCTTCAATGCTCAGTACGACCGTTTCTCCTCGGATAAGGTTGAACTTGTATACGCCATTGATATGCGCCACAAGCCGAAGAATGCTAACCGGGATCAAGCTTCAACGGACGACATATACAAGAACTTGGGCACGTACACGCCATGGCGACCTGCCGACGGCCTGTTCCCCGAAACGGAGGCGCACCGCATGGTGCCTGAGCACTGTGAGGTGAAGCAAGTGCACATTCTGCATCGCAACGGCGCAACCTACCCCGAAGATGCCCCGAATGAGGGACTGCCGAAGCTCATGAAGAAGCTTGTCAAGGGCATTCATGACAACAAGATCCATCCCAAGAACGAGCTCTCGTTCTTGTACAACTGGGACTACAAGCTGGGTCAGGCTCTCCTCGTGCACCAAGGTGCTCAGGAGTTGTTTGACTCGGGAGTGAAGCACTATTATGACTATGCCAAGCTGCTGACAGACCACAAGAAGCCTGTCGTCCGCACTACGAGCCATAGCTCCATGCTTGACTCGGCGCGCTATTGGACGCTGGGATTCTTTGGCTGGGACGCGCCCGATAAGGTAAACTTGGAAGTGCTTCTTGATGCCGACCACCAGAACAACACGCTTGAGCCTTCCAAGGCCTGCCAGAATGCCTACAAGCTTACCAAGGGCGACGATCTCGTGAATGAGTGGCAGAACATATACCTACAGGATGCTCGCAATCGTCTGCAGAGCAGTCTCGATGGCTACAGCCTGTCTGTAAGTGACGTCAGTCAGTTCATGTCGCTTTGCGCCTATGAGACAGTCGGCTTTGGCTTCTCAAACTTTTGTCATCTGTTCACCAAGGAAGAATGGGAAGGCTTCCAATACCAGAGCGACCTCCAGCAGCAGGGCAACGAAGGCTTCATGAGCCCAACGGCCAAGGCCAGGGGTCTTGGTTGGGTGCAAGAATTCCTCCGCCGCGTCACGAAGAAGCCCTTCAAGGGCCCTGTCGCCTCCAAGAACATGACGATTGACAACAATGAGACATACTTCCCTCTCAACCAACCGGTCTACGCTGACTTTACGCGCGACTCGGTCATTACCAACATTTTGACGGCCTTTGGATTCACTCAATTTGCTAAGCCACTCAAAGGCAACAAGCTCGACTCATCACGCACGTTCCGCTCTAGCAAGGTGGTGCCATTTGCTTCGCGCATTGTGTTCGAAATACTCGACTGTCATAAGGGTGAGGGCAAAGGCGAATACGTGCGTGTCAAGGTGAACGATGCTGTTCTCCCATTGGGCCATGACCAGGGCTGCAAGGAAAGCAAGGATGGTCTTTGCCAGCTCCACGACTTTGTCCAGCACGTCGAGTCGTGCGTCGATACGTATGACTTTGATGGCGCATGCTGCAACAACTAGGCTTAGTGGGTGACTGAGCTCCCATGCCGAACAGAGACGTGATCTAATGCGATAGTATACATATTCTAAGCAATCTACTTCTTAATAGCATGCTGAGGGATCGTGCCATCCTGGACGGGACCAGTCAGGACAAAGTCGGTGCCATTTTTGCCAAAGCACGCGAGGTCGAACTTGGAGGCTTCGTAGGCGTGCTTGTCCAAGTACGAAGCGTACGTGTCCAGTTTGCAGAGACCGTCTTTGCGCTTTTCACAGCCGTTCGATTCGTCTAGAGGATACACCACATCGTTGAGCTTCAAGCGAATATACATGTCTTCGTCTTCACAGTCCAACACTTCCCAGGCCAGGCGCATGCCCATGGGCGTAACGTCACCCGATCGAAGCTTGCGCTTAGGGTTTGGCTTCGTTGGGTTGAATTCCTCCTTAAACTGCGTCAGATTCAGCGCTGTCACAACACTGAACATGACACTGTGGTGTGAAAAGTCGATGTACAGCGGCTGGTCGAGTGGGAAGTAGGTCTCGTTGCTGGTGATCGTCATGTTCTGCGCCGTGACAGGGCCCGTGAACTTGTGCTTCTGCAGACGTGACACAAGCTCCTGGACGTACGGCACACCGACAGCTCGTGCCGTGGGGTTCTGGAATCCGTGCTTACCCACTAGCTGCAGGTCTTGGTCATATGCAAAGTTTTCCCATTCCTCCTTCGTGAAAAGGTGGCAGAACTGCGAGAAACCAATGCCACTCGTCAAGTAGGGGCATGACAGCATCATGTTATAGACATCCGTCTTAGTAAGATTGTACGAGTGGAAGTTTTCCTGCAGACGCTTGCGAGGTGCCTCAAGGTAAATGTCCTGCCATTGCGAGCTGAGATACTCGTCATACATGAAGTCGTCATTGTCAGCATTCCTGCAAGCATTCTTGGGAGCCAGCGTATTATTCTGGTAGTCTGTCTCCGTCAATACCTCGAGGTTGTAGTGATTTGATGCATCCCAGCCGAAAAAGCCCAAGCCAAAGTAGCGCGCGGAGTCAACGACACGGCTGTGAGAGGAGGTACGGAACACGGGCTTCTTGTGGTACTTGTCCAATAGCTGGGCATAGTCATAGTAGTGCTTCACACCCGATCGGAACATCTGCTCGGAGCCCTGATGCGTCAGAATTTTTTGGCCTAGGTCATAGTCAAAGTCCTCCAGGAATGAAAGGTCACCCGAGACATTCAGCTTGCCCTGCTTGCGCTGGTCACTGACAATTTTTCCAAAGTTGCCAGGTCCATTTTTATGGCCTTTATCGGGAAACTTGGCACCGTGTCGATGAAGAACGTGCGCCTGCTTGATAGTGCAGTGCTTCGGCACTGTCGAGTGCGAGACCATGTCAGGGAACACGCGTTTGGCTGCGTGGTACGGTGCAAACTCGCCCAAATTGTACCAAAGATCCTCCCACGAGGAGTGATCTTTTTCCGCATCCTTGGGTTTCCAGCGCATTTCCACGACATCATCATGGTCACTACCAAGCGTGTCGACCATCGCGTTAAAAGGTGAGCCGCCAGACTTCTGTTCACCGCCAAAGCCCACGTTTTGCGGGAAGGTCACGGCGGACGTGCCTGTCACATTACCCCAGTTGGCCTCTTCCTTATCTTTGGCAGTCGCCAGACGAGGAGCGGACAAAGTAGAGAGGGCCAGGACCGACAAGAAAGCTTGCATGATGGTTACGATCTTGGGCGGACAAGCCTTATCTGTTTGGTAGGTGCACGAGCCCGATTCTTAATACATAAACATAGGCGTCGTAAAATTATGACTAATTATGCAAATCAAACACACGTTCCTACAGGAGCAAATCGGAGTGGTGGTGGTCACGACGGTTGCGTTTAGGAGTCATACTCGTTACATGCACGGTCAAAGTCGATAGATTCGATCGCGTGTCGCACGTGTTGCACAAACTGTGTCAATGGGCACAGACCGTCTGGTCGCGGTTTGGTACAGCCCTGGTGCTGATTTAGGGGCACAATCGCCTCATTGATCTTAGCGCGGATCCATGGCGACTCATCGCCGCAATCAATTACTTCGAATGCGAATCGCGCACCAAAAGGCGTAACGCGACTGGCTCGGTATCGCCGATTTGGATCTGGGCGCTTAGGGTCGAGTTTATCGCCGATCTGTGTCATATTGAGAGCTGTCAAAATGCTTGTCATCACACGATCATGCGAAAAGTCGACATAGAGCTTGTCGTGGACAGGGAAATGCTTAGAGTTTGTTACTAGCGTCGCATTTTGTGAGGTAAATGGTCCAGCAAATGGTTTTTGCTCCAGACGATACAGAAACTCGGTGACCCATCCGACGCCGAGAGCCCTGGCCATCGGTCCCATGAATCCATCACTGCCTTGGACTTCGAGGTCCTTGGCATACTCGAAATTCTCCCACTCCGCCTTGGTGAAGAGTCGGCAAAATTCAGAGGTGCCCAAGGCGACAGTCTCATACGCGCACGCGCTCATCATGTCAAACACATCGTCGAGCGAAAATTCGAAGCCCTGAACATGTGACTGAAGTCGCGCAGCAATCGGCGGCAAAAAGACAGCGCGCCAAGACGCGCTCAGATCATCTCCTAACTTGAAGCGCTTCTCGTGCGCATTCTTGCACGCATATTTCGGCGAAAGTGTATTATTCTTGTGCTCCGCCTCATCGATCACTTGAAAATGCATGCGGTTTGGCGCATCCCAGCCAAAGAAACCCAGGGCCCAGTACCGAGCAGACTCGAGCATGCGATTTTGTGATGTGGTACGCACCAAGAGCTTGTGATCCAGTAAGCCTGCATAGTCATAGTAGTCGTGCGAACCTGCGTCAAACATGCCTTTGGCCCCATAGTTGACAAGGTCTGCACAGCCCAAGCCATAAGTCCAATTTCCGAGAAAAGCCAAGTCGCCAGACGCCTGAAAAGTACCATTCGCTTTAGCTAAACGCGCACCAAATCGACCAGGGCCCTTATCGCTCCCATGAGTGGGATATCGAGCACCGTGGCGATGAAGTAGGTGTGCCTGGACTAGGCGGCACTGCTCAGGAATGGCTTGATGCTTTGCTGTTTCAGGAAACAGGTCATCAGCTGGCTGATATGGTGATATTTGGCCCAAGTTACGAAATATATCAGATGATGATGCGTGATCATGGCTAGCGTTTTTGGGTAGCCAATGCACTTCAATCGCTTCCGATGCCCTGTTCTCTCCAAGCCGGTCATACTGCGATCGGAATGGAACATGGTAATGATGTGAATCATTTCGTGCTACATGGGCAGATGCTGCAAAAGAAGCCATCTGCGGCACAGTGGCATTGTATGCGCCCAAGGGACCCATGGTGGTCATGCAGGAAGTCTGGGCACGGTCCCGTCGGGACTTGGCACACGTGGCCCGTGATTTCGTGGGCGTAACAAAATAATGAGGAATCCCCGTATGCCAATTGCACCAACACTCTATGCTTCTATAGAATACAAACGAGGCGTGGCACAAATGCTTTTGCAAGGCCAAATGGCACTGTCATGAGAGAAAGACAATTTACTCGTCGTCGAGGTTGAAAGCGTCCTGGAAGGCAGCGACCTTCTTCTGGACACGCTCCTTGCGCTGCTCGTACGTGAGCTTGGGCTGCCTGAACTTCTTCGATTCAGCCGCCCAGTCCTTCGACTTCTCAGTGGGCTTGAAGTCAGGGTCCTCACGGATGGCCTCGTAGGCCTTCTCGTAGATCTCTTCAATGTCCTCACTGCCAATGTCGTCGTTCAGGTACGACGAGAAGTGCTTCTTGAAGCGCTCGTCATCCTCCTCTTCCAGCGACTCCATGAACTCGGCAATGTGACCACCGTAGATGTAGTTGCGGAGGACCTCAGCGTCCAACTCCTTCGCCTCAACGTCGTAACCGGGGAAGCGGCGGGCGTTGTGGGGGATAAAGATACCACCATCCGAGGCACCCTTCATGGCACCAAAGACACGCGAACCAGTCGAAGTACGCTTCAGACCCACGTCGAGGTAGCACTTGAATGGACGAGGCTCGTCGTCGCCCAGAGGCTCAGTGTGGACGAGCTCGCCATCGGGCTCCTCCTGACCCTGGTACTTTTCATCGAGGCCGAGCTTCTTAAGGGCACGGCGGGCAACCAACAAACCAGTGGCGTAGGCGGCGGTCCAGTTAGCAAGACCGTGCTTGATACCGTAGCGAGGGAGCTCGCGCGACGAGGCGTGAGCAAACACATAGTCGCCCTGAATCTTGGCGTAAACAATCTGGCAGGTCACGAAGCGGTTAGAGAAGCGCACAACAAGACGGTACTTGGGAGCGTTGTACTTGTTCTTGAACTGCGAGATCATACGCTTACGAGCATAGTAGTCAGTGCGGCCCTCACGACGACGGCGGTACTTGGTCTGGTAGCGCGAGAAGTACGAGTCCGACTTCACAGTCTTGTGAAAAGGCTATCTTGTGTTAGTGAATGCTGGGGCGCATACACAACATACCATCTTTGACCAACGTCGGTGGTTGCTTTCAAACGATGAGCGCTTCGTCTGCCGACTTTCGCCTGCAGCCTGGCAGCGGCGGCCGCTTCTTCCACATCAGTCGGCCGAGGTTCAAAACTGCAATACAGACAGAAATAAATCACGTGGTATATTACATTGTAGTAAATTTCGACCTAGTAGGCCCAAAACATAGCTTCCAGCGTCGCGTTCAGGACGGCGTGGGTGAAACGACAGGGCAGGCCTGAGCTGACAGCGTCTTTCCCTACCCTCCAGTCCTCTGATTCTGCAAGGTATGTCGATGCCACCGAGCAAAGCATGATCATACTAACCGTTGAAGATGGGTGCCTACAAGTACCTTGAGGAGCTGTACAAGAAGAAGCAGAGCGATGTGCTCCGTTTCCTGCTGCGTGTTCGCTGCTGGGAGTACCGCCAGCTGAACGTGGTGCACCGCGCATCGGGTCCAGCTCGTCCCGACAAGGCTCACCGCCTCGGTTACAAGGCCAAGCAGGGCTACGTCATTTACCGCGTGCGTGTGCGCCGCGGTGACCGTAAGAAGCACGCCCACAAGGGTGCCACGTACGGTAAGCCTGTGCGACAGGGTGTGAACAAGCTCAAGCCCCAGCGCTCGCTGCGTGCGTTGGCTGAGGAACGCGTTGGTCGCAAGGTGTCGAACTTGCGTGTGCTTAATTCGTACTGGCTCAACCAGGATGGCGTGTACAAGTACTTTGAGGTCATTTGTGTCGACCCGCAGCACAAGGCTATCCGCCGCGACCCGCGCATCAACTGGATTGTCAACCCGGTGCACAAGCACCGCGAGTGCCGCGGTCTCACCGGCGCCGGCAAGAAGAGCCGTGGTATTGGCAAGGGCCACGGTTTCCACAACACGATCGGTGGTGGCCGGAACGCTGCCTACCGCAGGAGGGAGATCCTCCATCTGCGGCGCTACCGTTAAGCGAGTGCTTGACTGCGCATGGAATCGGCTTCGTATGCTTGCGATATATATGGATGCTTTGGCTTATGGGTCGTTCCTTGTGTCTTGGTGCTCGTCGACTGATGGTCGTCATGTAGTAGCGCTATAGCGCCCCAAAATACTAGGCTTGCATTCGCCCAAATAGATCTTGGCTCTGAACTATGCAGTCTATGGCGGTGAGCTATTGCTCGGCCGTCTCCGAGGACACAGTGTGCATTGTGGATGGTGGGTCATGCGGGGCGTCGGCTAGCGCTCGTTCATGCGATGTGTGCGGCGTGCGTGACGGGTCGGAAGGTGCCGTCTCATCGTAAGAGCACTCTGCTGAGCCCTTGATCGAGCCAATACGCACGCGTTCATCATTCATAGGAGCAACGCTAGAGGAGCGAACGTCCACGTTCGTCGACTGCCGCAGCTCGGCAATGGTGACAGGCGGAATAGGCGTGCCTGGAGCCGCATTGGCATACTCGAGCGTTCGACGACGTACGAGCTTGGCAAAGTGCAAGCCACAAGCATTGCACAGCGTTCGTGCACCCTCAGGACCACGACGCCATTCGGGTGTGTCGCTATGACCGCACGAATGGCATACGCCAGGCGCCGGCGCGCGGCTTCGTTTCCGATATTTGGGCATATGGGCGGGTGGTTGGCTGGGCTCGTGTGTCGCCGCTTTTCCGTACGCGTTGGCAGAAGCAGCATACGACGAGTGCGCTCCATGCAACCGAGCGGCAAAGATAAGATCGTCAGTACTACTCGTTACGCGCGCGTCAGGTCGCGCGGCATACTTGGATCCGGCTTTGTTCCGCTGACCGATGTTACGTCGTCGCACAGTTCCAAGCGGATCGTCGTCCATCCGCATCAGTTTAGAGTCACGCTCATCGCTTACCACTGGTGAGTAATACGGAGACGTGCTGCTATTGGGCATCCAGGGATAGTAAGGAGCCATATCTACCACATCGCGACCTGCGCGATAGTCATAGGCAGACATGAGTGTGCGTACTTCCTGGTTGATATCAGAGACGAGCGGAAGAAGCGTATGCACATCTTCCTGTCGCATCATAGAATGCTGGACGCTCAGCTGTTCGCCGACATGATTGTACAATGCTAATGCGGCAGCATGCAAGCGTTCCAGAGCATATACAGCGTTCGCCTCAGACGACGTGGAAGACGATGGTGTGGGCACAGACCATGGCAGCACGCTAGCATAGTTTCGACTAGCAGTGCACGAAGCATAGGAAGGAGGTGCTTCGGTACTCCTGCCCGGCCGGGAGACAGGCACAGGTGCTTGATCAGGAATATCAGGAACATGTGATGGCACAGGCGCCGGGGTGGGTGCGGGGGGTGGTGGTGATGGCGAAGCTAGGGAGCCTGACATGCTAGGTGTTCTGGATGGCATGATCGCGGTGGACCGGTACATATTGACGGCTGGTGCATCGGCAGCTGAACTCTTGTCGAGTGCTCCTGCTGGTCCTGGCCTGTCCTCCGACACAATACCAATTGAGGCATTAGTGCCTCGGTACGACGATGCAATATCATTCGGGGGGAAATTCGGCATAATCTCAGTCGTTCGAGGCAAGCGTGGTTTGTACAATTTCGAATCAAGTTGATAAAGGTCTTTGCTATGCGACAAGGACGTCGATATGGCCATTTATCTGTGAGTAACTCAGCACGGCCTTTCGGTGCACTCTGAGGCTGAATAGCAATACCAACAAGACTTCGATTCGTATCTTAATTACTGCAAATAGTTTTGGCTGTAAGCCTAGAGAAGCCCACTAAACGATGCCTGCTGCTCTTGTCGTCGCACTAGGATGCTACAATATCGGGCGTGAAAGACTCAGTACAACCAATGGATGTTGTTGGAGCGCAGGCAAAAACGCACCCGATTTGAAAATCCTTTCTAAGCAGGCACACCGGCACCGCTCGTGCGGCCCGATAGTATGTGGAGGTGATCTTTCGACTCGGGGTGCTAGCAAGCCAACACTCGTACCAAGGCGGCCCGACGCGGAAACGCACCACGCCAAACAGTCACAGCGTCAACATCAGGGCAGCTCACGCTATGGACATAGGCACACATGTTCAAAATAAAAAAAAAATTTAGCGCTACACATGGCGCGTTGAAAATGACCATAGAGATATATGGGCCACGTACGGACTCACGAGAGAACTTAGCAGGCTTCACGCAAGTACGTGACAAGGTCGTTGCGGTCCTTATCCTTCTTGAGACCGTTGAAAGCTGAAACAAGTTAGAGCCATTCCTCCTTGCATCATCGTACGTACCCATCTTTGTACTGTACATGTTAAAAAGAAAGTGTCAGTATCCTTCATTCCTCAAAACATGGCATGGTCTCAAGCTATGCATGCCGCATAGCTGGACTCAGTCATGAATACATACCCAGGGATGTACTGTGAGTGTCAGCACTTGCGCGTTAAGACAGATACATACCTTCTTGGGGTTCTCAAGGTACTCGAAGAGAGTCTCCTCGTTCCAGGTGATACCCTTGTTCACGTTGGCAGCCGTGTAGCTGAAGCCGGGGGCCTGACCAGTCTTGCGGCCGAAAATGCCGTGAAGGTTAGGACCAACTTTGGGACACGTTAGCTTCATTCCTCAAGTATCGACGGAGCACTTACCCTTGTTAGGACCACCCTCTTCGACGGTATGGCACTGAGCACAGCGGGTCTTGAACAGGCCAGCACCCTTCTTAGCGTCACCCTCAGCAAAAGGCATGATTTACGTTGTAAGGAGGTAAATTGGGCCCAGGCGGCCAGGCACTATACTCCTTTCAGTAATTCCACATTTCATCCGGATTGTTCCGTACTTTCTCCAATCAACACGAAGGAAATTGTCAGAGTGGCTCTGGTCGCTTACGAAACATTTGTTAGGTGACAAATGTTCGGAACATGGACTGCACAGAAGAATGGGGATGTCCCACGTGAACAAAACTTATTCGGCGAGGCCAACTCTCAACAAATTTTGTCCTGAATCCATCAGCGTTAGGTATGTGTCTCGAGCGAGGATGCAACGCGAGTTGTGCATCCATTAGATCATCCTCCAGATGATTAGCTCCAAATAAATGCATAGTTCAAATCTAGGCGACGTCCAATGCGAACAACCATACCATCACAAAAGTCTTTCGCTCCTATATGATGGATCACATGGATGCATGAACTCGTGTTGCCGTGCCTTTTATGGATGGGAAACTAACCCTTTGCAGTCTTGGTCTGCCGTGCACCACTACCACACTTTATCATTCTACTCCTATAGGGCCACAGCCAAAAGCCGTAGCTCCTTGGCATGTATTGATTACGAAACAAGCTTTGCCCTGTGGTAGAACGTGTTCCGTCGAGCGATTATACCGACTGACATGTCAAACGAGCGCGTGGATCATGGTACACCGAAGCTTGGTCAGATGAACTCCATGTCTCCAGAATGTACACCTTTGAAGCACAAGTATGATGATTGTTTTCATACCTGGTTCAAAGACTACTTAGACATGAGCTCATCTGCAAATGTAGAGCCATCCTCCCCACCCAAACAACATCCTTGGCCTAGTCGTGTCAAACAAGCGCCATCATCTGACCTTACTTCTTTGCGGAAACGGTACGAGACGGATTGCGGGAAGCTTTTTGAAGAATACCAAGCGTGTATTAAGGTACGTACGGTTTGTTCACAATCAGCGATCTATCAAAGACAAGGGGCTCCACGAAGCAATCGAGAAGGCTAGAAACGAAAACCCATTCCCTAGACATCACAATTGTTGAATAGAGCATAAAATTTCAATTTGAAGCCGCATTCAGCGGCGCGCCAAAGCATGACAAACTGCATCAGGACGAGTGATGTAGCGCCAGACATCTGATTTGTCGGCGCTCCGGTGCAACTGGGGAAAAAAGAATCCCGAATTAATCGAGTTCCGGGCAAGACTTGAACTCGCGACCTACAGATATATGCATTTTGCAATCTGTCGCTCTACCGCTGAGCTACCGGAACCAGATCTGGAGGAAGTTAGCACAGAGTCAAGGATATGAGCATTAAGCAAGATAACAATCGTGCACGTCCGCACTTGATGTGAACGTGGATATTGTCGCTTTCATATTCTACTAGTCTACTCGACGAATCTGATTTCTGCACATACTTATACCCAGACGCATGTTCCATGCCAAATGAATCAAGGCAAGCATTTGGGGTTGAGCGTGTGCCCCTCCATGACAGCTTAAACAAGAGTCCTGAAGAGGATGACGACTTAGTTGGGCTAAGGGTGGACTTACTTCGTTTGCGAACTCAAGACACAATGCCCGCCAGTGTAGATGTGATTCTATCCATTCGTGGCTCATTTGAAGGGAATCAGCCTTCATATTACGTGGCTCAGCACGAGACTGAATTGGATTACGATTTTGGGCATGAGAGCAAGTTGGTAGAATTGCCTCCGTCATGCTGTGCAACTAGAGAAGCGAACACTGTGCATTCAGGTATGCTTCATCGATCAAAGCGCATGATACTGGGCTTCGGCCGTCGTCGCACGCGGGGCGTGTCTGGTGAAGTTCCGACAACATCTCAGGGATCGATACGTCCACAGCGCATGCGGTCTCATTCGAGTCCGGCGCCGCCGAGTATGGAAGTCACACATCAGATGGGGATAGAATTTCGCGTGCTACTGGATGACGGGAAAAAACAGATATGTGTGGGAGAATGCATGTATTCAGTAACCGAAGTATCGGACCAAGCGTTGTGGCTGCCTATAATCACCAAACAGGGGCACCTGCATAGTGGTCTGCAGGTCACTTTGTCACTCCTTAACGAAAACCAATGGCACCAGTACAAATTGGAACGTTCTTTGATTACTGCGCCGGCTGATGAGCCTGTGGGAATGGTCGAAGAGGATGAGCATTTCGTGAATGAAGTGATTTTCGACCGGGTTGATGAGGACGAGGATGAGGATGAAGGCAGTGCTATGGATGAGCCACCAATTGAGCAGCTACAGCGTTCTCGGCACTTTGGTATGCGGCGCCATACGAGACGTTTGCATACCCAGGCGCCACAGGAGACCACGGCGCTCAGCGACACTGACACACTCCCCCATGGAGCATTGAGTTCTCAGCTTGTACGGCGTAAGCATCGAAGGAGACTAGGCCTTGCACGAAGGCAGCAGCGCCATTACTCTGCCATTCATACAGCTGGTCAGCTTGGTCTTGACACCCATGGTGTGCAAGGCATCATCACGATGGAAGTCGTTAGCGCGCGAGACTTGCCCCGTTGGCGTAACATGACGTATACATCTTTTGATATGGATCCGTTTGTTGTGGTATCCTTTCACCGCAAAGTGTTCCGCACGCGCGTTTGTCGGCACACACTCAATCCTGAATGGCGTGAAAAGCTGTATGTGCACGTCCACAGTCGTGAGACGAGTTATAATGTGCGGTTCGCTGTCTATGACTGGGATAATATGTCATCCAACGATTACGTGGGTGAAGTGAGCTTGGAGATACGTATGTTGATGGAGGCTGCCGAGAAAGGTAGTGGCAAGGTCGCGCTGGACCTGCCGCTTGAACGAGAGGGGCATGACGAGGATGCCAAGTTTGGTGTTGGCAAGCCGCGGCCGACACTGCAACTCGAAGCCGCATACCAATCCTACTCAGCGCTGCGCCGTCAGTTCTGGCGCGAAATGTTACGATTGTACGACACGAATGAGTCAGGCAGCATTGACATGGACGAGCTACATACAATGCTTATGAGTTTGGGGAGTTCTTTGACGCCCACCACCCTGGCAGGCTTTTTTGAACGATTTGGCAAGAACCCGTATGTCGATGGCCTCACGCTAGACGAGGGTGTGCGAGCTCTCGAGGAAGAGCTAGAAAAATCGTGGGCCCATCGATGTGATCCTGAGACCGCGGAAGACACGGACGATGCAGTGGACGTGGAGCGGGTGATTCAACTGCGAGAGTGTCCTTGGTGCCACATGCCATATCTCTCGCACGCTAACGAGAGCGATGTTGTGACGCATTTGGCGCTATGCTCATCGCAAGAGGGTCGTGCTGTGGATGACTTCATGGTGTCCAATTTTGTCACAGCGACACAAGCGCGGCGCAAATGGTATACAAATATGTTCAAAACCATGAGTCAAGGCGTGTATCAGATTGGAGCCAACAGTGCCAATATACTCGTGCAGGACCGCTTGACAGGCCAGCTTGTGGAAGAGAAAATGCAGGTGTACGTGCGCTTGGGAATTCGGCTCCTATACCAAGGCGCCAAGAGCCGTATGGAAGGCGCTCGTGCCCGCCGAATCCTGCGCAATATGACCATTAAGCAAGGTGCCAAGTACGATCAGCCCAGCAGTGTACGGGCCATCAAGCCATTTGTCATGTTTCACAATATTGACGAACACGAGATGGTCGATGCCTTGGACTCATTTACAACATTCAACGAGTTTTTTTGTCGACGCATCGACATGTCGCTGCGGCCCCTGGCAGAACCTGATAATTCTGCTTGTTTGGTGAGCTGTGCCGACTGTCGCCTGATGGCCTTTGAGAATGTGGATCAAGCCACAAAGCTGTGGATCAAGGGCCGTCACTTTTCTATCGCAAGACTGCTCGGATCAAACATATCACACGAGCAATTTGCCTTATTGATCTTCCGGCTCGCTCCACAGGACTATCATCGGTTTCATGCACCTGTCGACGGTGTGGTCGGTCCACCCAAATGGCTCGAGGGCGAGTACTATACAGTTAACCCTATGGCGATTCGAAGCGCCATTGATGTGTATGGTGAGAACACGCGCGTTGTAATTCCCATCACAACGCATGATTTTGGTACCGTGTACCTGGTCGCAATCGGTGCCATGATGGTCGGTTCAATTGTCATGACAGCCCAACAGGGCCAGCATGTGCAACGTAACGACGAACTGGGTTATTTCAAGTTCGGTGGAAGCACGCTTGTGCTCCTCGTTGATGCAGCGCGTGTGCAATGGGACGACGACCTGTTGGTCAACTCCGACGCCTGCATCGAAACGCTCGTTCGCGTGGGAATGCGCATGGGCCACGCACGAACGCTGCCTGACAGTGTGGGGGAAGAAACTCGGCCGAGATAACAGTAGGACTGGCTGGCTAGGCCCAAGGCATTGTAGGAGTCGCTTGTGACTCATCGAAGTATGCGACGCCAGTGGTGGGCCAACGTCGCTCGTAGTATGGCACGGTGCCCTGCTCGAGGCATGTCGACGTCTTGTGCGTGTGCTGCAGCCAAGGAACGGCCTCAGCCTGGCGACTTGAATCATTACTCTCGCATTATTACCCAGCCCAAAGACCAGGGCGCGTCCCAGGCTATGCTGTATGCAACGCATGGAATCGAGTCCGACTCCGACCTTAAGCGTGCTATGGTGGGTGTTGCAAGTGTGTGGTACGAAGGTAACCCGTGCAATGCGCATCTCCTGGGCGTGGGCCAGCGCATTCGTCAGTCACTGGACAACGCTGGTGTCACGGGCTACCAGTTTGGCACGGTCGGTGTGTCGGACGGTATCAGTATGGGTACAAGTGCCATGTCTTATTCTCTCCCGAGTCGAGATCTCATCGCTGACAGCGTTGAAAGCTGCATGGGTGGCCATTGGCTCGATGGCTGTGTCGTGGTGCCTGGCTGTGACAAGAACATGCCGGGTGTGCTGATGGCCCTCGGTCGCCTGAACCGACCGGGTATTATGGTATATGGTGGTACGATTCGCCCAGGTCATTGCGAGTCCATGTCTGGCACGCTTGATATTGTGAGCGCTTTTCAGAGCTACGGCCAATATCTGGCTTCTGGTAGCTCGCCTAGTGCCGAAAAAGTGCGCTACGATACTGTGCGCCACGCATGTCCCGGTCCAGGTGCATGTGGTGGTATGTACACGGCCAACACCATGGCGTCTTGTGCTGAGGTGCTTGGTATGACGCTGCCTGGCAGTAGTTCCTTCCCTGCGGAATACGACGAGAAGAAGGCCGAATGCGATTCCATTGGTCAGGCCATGCGTACGCTGTTGGAGAAAAACATTCGTCCACGCGACATTATGACGCGCAGTGCATTTGAAGACGCGATCACGCTCACCATGGTGCTGGGTGGCTCTACGAACGCTGTGCTGCACTTACTCGCCATGGCCAAGAGTGTCGGCGTCGACTTGACGATTGACGATTTTCAGCGCATCAGTGATGCCACACCATTCCTGGCCAACCTCAAGCCTAGTGGTACCTACGTCATGGAGGACGTCCATCGTGTGCTCGGAGGTATCCCATCGGTTGTGCACTACCTGATCGAAAACAAGCTTATCAAAGGTGAACACCTGACCGTGACTGGTCTTACACTCCGTGAGAACTGCGAGCGGTGGGTCGCTGAACGTGGTCCTATGCCCAAGAATCAGGACGTACTACGCCCGATCGACCAGCCCATCAAAAGCACAGGTCATATTCGTGTGCTGTACGGCAACCTCGCGCCAGGCGGTGCGGTAGCCAAGATCACGGGTAAGGAGGGCCTGCATTTCACCGGCAAGGCTCGTGTATTTGACACAGAGGATGACATGGTGCATGCTGTGGAGCAAGGCTCCATCAAGAAGGGCGAGAAGACGGTAATAATTCTCCGTTACAAGGGCCCCAAGGGTGGTCCGGGTATGCCAGAAATGCTCAAGCCCACGAGCCTCATCATGGGCGCCGGTCTTGGTCATGATGTGGCTTGCCTGACAGATGGGCGCTTCAGTGGTGGATCGCACGGTTTCGTGATTGGACACGTCGTCCCAGAGGCACAAGAGGGCGGTCCTATTGTTCTCGTCCAGGACGGTGATGTCATCACCATCGATGCTGAAAGGAATACGATCAATATGACCAGCGTAACCGACGAAGAACTAGAACAGCGCCGTGCTGCATGGAAGCCTCGTCCGTTGAAGGTGACGCAGGGCGGCTTGTATAAATACACACGCCTCGTGTCAGATGCAAGCCAGGGTTGTGTCACAGACGCTTAGTATATGTACCAGATAGACTATGAGAGCAGCCCCTTCTTGTGTGCAATTTCCGCATTCAGTACTGAGCTCGTAGCAGCACCAAGCATCACGTTGTTGACGAGCGTCACAAACTTGACGTCTAGTACGGGGCATGCGCGGATGCGGCCGACATTCACGCCAGCACCGTTTTGCCACTCACGGTCCAAACGAGGCTGAGGACGGTCCAATTCATCATGCACCGTGATTGCCTGTGTAGGTGCACTGTGGCATCCAAGCTTTTGGGCCTCACATGTATACGACCGCAGAGCCTCAGCTACTTGCTCAGGTGACGGTGCGGGCTGCTTTTTGAAGCTCACGCTCACGCAGGACAAATGACCATCGACGACAGGGACACGGTTGCATTGTGCGCTGATGCGCATCGGACTGGATTCGTGCAAATCAAAGGCAGTGTTATTTTGTTTGAGGCCGCCGAGAATCTTGCTTGTCTCCCACTCAATTTTCTCTTCTTCTCCGCTAATATATGGCACAATATTGTCAAGCATATCTAAAGAGCTCACACCAGGGTAGCCTGCACCACTGATAGCCTGCATGGTCTGCACCATAACGATATCCAAGGGGCCAAACGCATCCTCCAGCGCCTTGAGCGGCACAATCACGCCCGTCGTCGAACAGTTGGCATTCGTCACGATAAACCCACGGTCTAGTGACAAAGATGCACGTTGATGTGGCACAATATCAAAGTGTGAGGGATTTACGAGTGGGACAATCAAAGGACAAAGGGGGTCGCGGCGGTAGTTTTTGGCGTTCGAGAACACGCGTAGATTCGCCTCACGGAATGCGGCTTCAACAGGACCGGCAGGGCCACTGTCAAGACCGCTGAACACCACGCTGCATTCGGAAAATGCACCTGGCTCACACTCGTGAACAGGCATGTTGCGTACTTGCGATGGAATTGGATGTATTTGCTTCCAACGACCGGCCACGGCGTCATGGTAGGACTTTCCCGCGGATGACGAGCTCGCACCCAGGGCAGCCAATTCAAACACAGGATGCGAACTTAGCTGAAGAATAAAACGCTGGCCTACAGTCCCCGTGGCACCCAGCACACCAACCTTGATTTTGGCATCAGTCATGTCGCAAGAACTCTTAGTGAGGCTAGATGGGTGGCCTTGATCTTGAGAATTAGTCATTCCTAAGCCGCTTTGCAACGGCCTTGGGCACTGCATGCCAAATGGAGGGATTTGCAAATTTTATAGGGGCTCAGAAAAATATAAATTGCGCCACCTCAACTGTAGTTGATTCCTCACCTTCTCTGGCCTTTTGGCTTAGATCAAGTGTAGTATCTGTTCTTTACAAGTTAACGCTTGTAACTCCTCCCTCTGGGAGGATTTCCGTTAACCATCTTTTTCGTCGCGGGGAGCAGTATGCAGGCTTGCTTGCACTGCTCCGGCTTGTCCTTGGCACTACACTACCGCCTTGAGACGAGCACCGTACTACCGGTCTCGAGCCGGTTCATTTTTTTTATGACTTGAATTGCTTACGTAATCAAATAGGGCACGCGCTACATGGGATGCGAAATGAACATGGCAAAGTAGTGCGTGAGCTTCATACCTACGTAATGTTACACAGTAAAGACGCGTGTTTGTGGCTGTTGAGTTGGATCGTCCAAGTCGATAGCTGGTGCAAAGAAAAATCCAGCAATGAAAACCAAATAGGCTAGAATCAGAATACTGCCACGATGGTAGTTGCTCCTTGCTTCGTTGTAGGTGTATGTGAGCAAAAAGACGGACAGGATGATAGCAATGACGTCCCACCGTGGGAAGATTAACGTGAAGGAGCGAGCGGCCATATCGATACCAGACTTCGCATAAGAAGAATTGTAAAACGCACTGAATCCAACCAGCACGGGAATTTGGATCAAGCACACTTGAAGCGCGTAAGCAGAACCAATTTCAAGCGACAAGGCAATATTTCCATTGATCGCAAAGCTCATTGCATTCATAAATTCTGTCGTATTTGGAACAAGAGCAAAAAGAGTGACACCGATAAATTTGGGCGATAAGCCTGAGCCTTCAATGACCACATCCACAAGATCCACAATGATTTCGGCAATAATAGCATACATGACTGTACATCCAAGAAGGACGCTGAGTGATACACTCCTGCTCCATGATGGTGCATCATGTCCACCTTGTCCATCTTCTTGACCCTCTTGTTCTTCAGCAATGGTTTCATACGGTTGACCCGATTTGTGTCGGTTAAACAAATATTGGTACATCCGAGCAGCCGCATCCAGAAGCATATCCTCTTGTGGCTTCGACTTGTTCTGTTTTTGCGTGTGGGAGCTCGTCGATTCATTATGCAGACTAGGTGTAGCTGAGGTGCTGCTAACCTGGCTGTCCACGTCACGAGTCGAAGGTCCAGCTTCGTTCTGGTGATGCAAAGGCAAGCGCGGCTCGTAGTTCTTCGGGAACAAGCGTTTGTACACAGAGGCCCGGTGCAGTGGTGGCGGTAAATGCTCAGGATGAATGGTACTGGGAGTGCTGTTCCAAATATGCGAAGCATGAGTCCGAAGGGAAAACCACAAACCAATTCCGTAGGCTAGAAGAAGAATCGCGGCACATGAATAGATAAGACCCTTGACATTCGTTTGGAAGAACGAGTCATCGAGTGGTGAAATGTGTTCATAGGAACACTTATCGCATCGGAAACGATCTTCAGCATTGGAGGCATCGTCGGGACATCCGGTGCACACTAACTCGAATTTTCCATAGATTTGGTAAAACATAGTAGGAGTCAAAATGCCAATAATGGCCATAATGAGCATGGTGCTCGTCACACCGGCTGAGCGAGAATTGAATGTCTGCTCTTTGCGTCGCGTGGCTCCAGAGCACATACTTAAACCAGGCATAAGTAAAACGCCTGCGAGAATGGAGCCAATAATGGAGCCTTCGACGAGACTAGCCTTGGCTTCTGTCAGCGCAATGCTGTAGAGGATTAGTTCAATAATAGAACCAAACGTTGCATTAATCACAGCACCCATACCAATAGTGCTTTGTGTACTGATACTAGCCACAGCCATGCCAATGAAGTAGGAAAGTGGCAGCACACTGGCAAGCGACATAACAAAGATGATAGAATCATTCGATAACATAGCCAATACACCAGATGTGATGTTGTGTGACATGGCGTAAGGGCGAATCACGTAGAACATGATTTGGGTCAAAAAAATCAGTGGGATAGTATTCACGAACATGATGTTCACACCGCCGACCGTGTACTTAAAATACTCCTTGCCCATGGCCTCGTAAAGACAGACCAGAATAACGCTGCGGCGTTTTGATGTGCCTTTCTTGCGGTGCTTTCGTTTCAACAATGGTGCCATGTGTCCGGGATGGAGCACATTCTGGAATTGAGCCTGGTCCGAGTCCTTCACTTTGAGTGTGCGCGTGTCGATTTGAAAAGGAGAACGGAAGTGCAGTGCCAGGGGTTGTGATGCCAAGTTCTTGATTAGGGTCCACGTAAGTTTGGCCATAGGAATCGTAACCACCAATGCCCAGCACAATAGACACACAATACCGAGTGCGGGGAATATCACAAGACCATACACCAGAGCATATGCAAGAATACCACCAATGCGCTTCGAGGCACCAACATCGTTCCCATTTTTGTCAAATACGTAGTGGTAAAGCTTAAGCTCCAGTGAAATGCGCTCATCTTCGGACAGCTGACCGTCCTCTTCATCATTTTGAACGCCACCGTACAGTGCAGAGCTACCAGGTTGGACAAGTGGATCCGTTTCGGTGCCAGGATACGGTGTATCAACATGTTCCAGATTCTCGTCTTCTTCATCTTTCACTTCGTGTTCGTGCACCGCTGGCAAGCGACATGGCCCATGTCGATGACCACTCGCATGTGAGCATTCAACTTCAACATAATTTCCAAATGGCCACAGTATGTATGTGCCTAGACCATACAATTTGTGCCCATACATAGCACCGCCGCGAGGCACGCAATAAAGCAGAGCCGCACAAAAGAAGCACAGGCAGCTGATCCATATACCAACGAATACAAGCCATAAAATGTTACCCAGAGCCGCGCTGTTACGCGTCTGAAGTCCCGGAGTGCACTTCAGTGCCTTATCAGCCGTGCGCTGGATAGACCGGGACTTTTTGTACAAAGCCGGCTTCCAAATAGGCAGACCAAATGGATGTTCAATATTGATCGCATCCTGACGGTCCTTGACAGTATAATCCAACTCATCCCCATTCTGATCGTCCTGATTTTCATCAAAATCACCCAGAGTGCTGTCTTGCGCTTCTACGCCATATAGGTCCGAGAGCGCTTGAGGCGTTGGGTCATTGTCGGATACAGCCTGCTCATCCATGCTCATCCTCTTAGTATCATCAAAGTGCGCATGACCATGTACGCCTTTTCCATTGTCGCGGAACGATGCAGACATGGGGGGATTTGATACAGATTGTGATTGGGGTTTCTCTGTGCTGTCAGAGATCAATGAACGAGACGCGTCAGCATCAGAATTGTCGCGTTGTTTTGTGCGTTTGTCGCGCTTCCTCTCTCGGATACGCTGTCTGATGAGTGCTTCTCCTCGATCTTCATTGATAGGCATTGAGTCCTCAGTTGGGAAAGAAGCATCAGGCGAATCGGTGGCTTGACCCCTGAGTGGTGCAATGGGCGTAACAGTGTTGCGCCGTGACATGAAGGAATTAGATTGATTTGGTTGGAACTGAGGGGACGAAGATTGCGCCGGAGACTTTGGTACAGAGAGCTCTGGCGGCAGGCGAGACATTATCAAGCGTCCACCATGCAAATCCAGTGATTGTCAGGGAGGAAAATGCTTTCTGTGCCGCCTCGATAAATATGCACCTTGTTCCACGTGTCTTGTACAACGCACGTCCCCATGTGCCTACACGCTCATTTGTTGGACAAGGACGTCTAGACGCATATGTCGAAAATCATTCGCATTCGCTTGACTGTACAAATTCTCTACGCTATGATACAAGACCATGAAGAGAGCGATGCAAAGATCTCCGAGGCCGTTGGCGCCTAGGCAGGAGTGCCCAAGCATCTCTGCGGCAAACGGAGCATGTAAGCCACTTTCCGATGGTGTCGTTCTCGGTACAGTTTTGGGTCAAATCTGACGCCAAGTGTACGTTGGCGTCCAAGTGTGGTGCCGATTCGCGTTCTTCGGTCATACTGTCAATGGTATCATCATCATCTGTGTCTTCTTCACAGTCTGTGTATGACCTGGCGCCTGAACATGCCATCTCGATGCGCATGTTGGTGCATAAGCAATCCAAGTGAATTTCGTGCCTACACGGCATCAGCTTGATCAATGGAGACTCGTGCTTTTCACCATCTGAGTAGCACGGAAAGCAGGTAGGTGCGTCGCATCGCCATCCATGTTCGCGCTCTTTCTGTTCAACATATTCTCGCAGCGTCATTGGCGGCGGATTGTGCTTGGCGTTTGATCGTAAAGGAGCGCGGCAGTATGGGCACGACCATTGACTCGGCGCCTTGCTTGATAACCATTCCACCAAACAAGATGCGTGAATCGTATGAAACCCGTGGCATGGTATGGCCACGACTGTTTCATCGGGCTCGTTGGTGCCTTCTGTAAACCACGCTGGTTTATCCTCAATTGGGTACGGCTCAAGACAGACGCCGCATCCAGACACGTGCTGCATGCTTGCATCGTTGGAGGATTCGACAGAGGCGCTAGTTATGGAAAAGTGTGCCATGCGCGATCGAAGTTCGGCGTCTACACGCTCAAGGGATTCAACATAGGCACGCGCCTTGTTTGAATCAGGCACGTCATTAGGATCTGATGGGCGCATCGTGAAAGTCAAATGGAATGGCATGCCGAGTACATGCACCAGGCGAGTGGACTCTTCGCCAGTATCTTGGTTCCCTGTACGCTCAATGCAATCAATAATCGGCCACACCAGATTTGATCCAACATCACTGAGCAAGGGAAATGGGAATGGTGACGCTTGTTCTGGTATGTACATAAAAAAACGAGAGCTTGGACGCGCATTTGTATGCGCCTCAGATGGTGAGTCGGCATGATCGTCGCGCTGTGGATCTGTTGTTCCATTGGGTGACGGTGGTTCTGAATGGCGCCGTTGATGTTCCTCGTTTTGATCTTGATTCGCTCCAGCAGATGTTGTGTCATTTATTTCGTGGCCGGAAGCGGAGTACTCGGCAGTATTTGAGCTTGATAAAGATTCATGAATGTCACTTTGTACCGAGTCAATAATGGGGTATAGTGAACGGTGAACCGAAGTCGGTGATGCTTCGTTATTATGTTCGGCATTAGGACGCCTCGTGTTCTGTGTTGTACATGAATCAAGTTGCCTTTCACTTGAGTTGCTTTGTGACAGCGCTGGGAGCTGGCTAGTGGCGTCTTCAGTGGACGTGATCGTATCCGTGACCAGCCCTGATACACATTCACTGGGTGGCAAATTGCGAGATGCAGTGCTTGGTATGGAATTAGGTATGGCTGAGACAGCTGTTATTGTACTAGTTTGATTGGTAGATGCGCATGATCCTGCATGTGATTCTGATACATGAGGTGGCTCGCACTCGCGGTCATGAGGCATGGTATTGGGACAGAGCATGGAGGCGAAAATCTTGTAGGAGAAATAAGCTCATGTAAATTTGGGGAATAATATAGAAAAAGTCCGAACCTGGCTATGGAACGCGGCCGCGCTCCTCTCTGGAAAGTGGAGAATTTTTGGATGCTTTCGCAAATTTTGGTTATTTAATTGTCGGTTGATGCTTTCACGCTAGCAGGCATCTACGTACATCTTGTGAGATGGATCAAACCTTGCCTTATGATCCACCCCCAAGCACGACAAATGTTAGCCAGAAGGATACCAATAGGGACACTGATACTTCCAAAAGAGGAATTGGAGTAACTAAATCCGAGTCTTATAATGAAGGTCCTTCAGAGAAAGAGACCCGAGAAACAACTTCGTGTGGACTGAAAGTACCACAAGAAGATCGAACTAAGAAAGAACCCATAAAAAAGAGACCATCTCATCTTGGCTCAATGGTGCGAAAAAAGCGCAAGAGCCATCTGGCTGACTTGAGCGCAGCTGCTACTGCTCAACCAGTCAAACTAAACACACTCGAAAAGTCCAAGCTTGATTGGGAGGCTTACAAAGGCAATATCAAACAGACGGAGAACCAGGATACAATGTCTACAGAAGAACGAGAGGAACTCGAAGCGCAAACGAAAGGGGGCGGCAGCGGTCTGGGTGACGTAAAAGGTTTTCTACACAGAAAAGAATTTCTCGATCGTGTTCACGATCGCTTGGATACCCAGGAGTACGAAGCGTTTCATGCAAAAAATAATCCCTAGCAGGGGACAATGCACCGTACCAAAAAGGCATCGTATAGGCTGTTAAACGTAAAATATTGCAGAAAACTCGGCGAGGAAATAAAAAACGTTCCCAATCCGGGAGTCGAACCCGGGTCTTGTCGGCGCCACACAGCAATGCAAATGAGAGCGACATATACTAACCGTTGTACTAACTAGGAGAACGCTGGCTAGAAGTGAGCGTAATGATTACATGAGCCTACAACACCGATGCAGAATCAACTCTGTATGGCCGCATGCAACGAGGCGCGCGAACTTTGTCTTCGAAGCCGTGATCGTAGTCGGTCAGCATCAGACGTTGAGCCGACCGTGCTAGATGTTGCATAAATATGCTCCTGCTTGGTGTCTGCCTCACTAACGCCAGGTGCGTTCGTGTCGACTGGCGCTTTAGAAGGGAACATAAGAGACGGAGTGACGGACAATACGCTAGATGGTCGTCGCCTGACTTTGCCAACTTTGTCTCCCATTCTGCTCCAGTACGGTGCTTCATCGTCTGGTTCCGAGTCCATCATGCACGCATGATCTGCTGAAAGAATTCGGCGGTTCATGACATTGGACACATCACGCAATTTGGTAGATGTGCTGCCAAAAAAACGCTGCGTATTGTGCCTCATCGCATGGTCAGTGGAAGGCGCTGATAATGCACTGGGTGGTTTGATTTGTGAATAGGGCTGAGGGTAGCTCATGGGTTTCCTCAGAGGAATGTTCCTAGAAGCGCGGAGATCACGACGGCTTCTCTGGTGCTTGAGACGATGCTCATTCATCTGAGTCACACTGATGTGTGGCTCCTTTGACTTCGCACATGTGAACGGGAACACACTCGAAATGCGCTGAAACATGGCCGACATCTCTGCCTCACTGAGCGTATGATTGAGCGAACGTTCCGCGTCCGGTGCGGCCCATTGTTGGACTTCGGAGGCCACATTTCGAAATTGCGTAAACTCCTGAGAATTGGATCGGGTCTCTGCCAAGTACTCAGTCCAAGCCTCATACGTTTCCTGCATAAAAGCTGCTTCTTTTTCCATGACAGCTTTGCGCATGAGTAAGAAAGATTCCAAGAACAAAGTGAACAAGTGGATATGGGTCAGATCATGCTCTACAGAGACAGAGTCTCCGGGTTCCTCTTCCCTATTCATTGACTCGGTGGCCTTGACCTTGCAAAGAACATCACGGAGTGCTGACCAAATCGATTCACGAGTTAGTTCAGCCGGTATCGTGTCTTTGACGCGGGCTTCTGGGTGCAAAAGCTCGCATGAACGGGGAAATAAAAGTAATAGTGCCATGGACACATCAGCATATGAATCCATGACCCTGAGTGCTTGGAGAGACTCGATTGAACATACGAGTATGCACAACAACTTGAGGGTTTGATACATAATCTGTAGGGCCGAATTTGATGTTACATTTCTTTCCATATCTAATACGACCAGTTGAAGGGCACGAATGCCCCATGCGATACCACGGAGCGAATCTCTTTCGAACAGATGGGTACCTGCCTGCTGAACGCCGAAGCCAAACATCTTTGCAAGCATAGCGCATGCTTCTGCTGATTCAAGCTCGGATGCACGTCGAAGGAGAACGGCACAAAGCACATAGCGTTGTTCCATATGTGCCATCTGAGCCTCCCATAAGATCTTGGATACGTCTGTAGCGCTCATAATTTTCTTATCAATGGCTTGTTCTAGTTCTATGCGCCAGCTCGCGTACTTACGCAGACTGATTCCACGATCTCCTAGGACAATTCGGTGGTTAGTGGGATGATCGAGACCCAAGCCACAGTTATCGCTGCATTGTCGAAGTTTTTTATATATACATGCATTGTACACCTGAACACTCGTTGGCACTTGATTTACATCACCCAACGCCCTCTCGCTACGCTCGCTTTTTGGCGCAGATGCCCACAAAGTGGGAACGGAGCGATGCCCCAACAAGGCTGGGTGCCACAGCTCCATCACAACTCGCCACAGGGAAAGTGGTATGTCTGGTCCAAAATATCAAGCTCAACGCCCGGAGACCGTCAGCAACACGTGTGGAGACATCTTTCGATTGGATGCGCTGGCCCTTATCGTTGCACGCGTGAGTGGAGGAATCGTGAGAAGCCTAACTTAATGCAATGAAATGCTAAATATTTGGATGTCTTCTTTCGGCTTGTCGAACTTGTTGATTGACGCGTTTTCGATTTTGTGAATCACATCTAAGCCTCCTGTGGCACGTCCAAAAACAGTGTGTTTATTATCAAGCCATGGAGTAGGGACAGTCGTGATGAAGAATTGGCTTGCGTTGGTATTGCGACCTGCATTTGCCATACTAAGGGTGTACGGCCTATCGTGACGCAGTTCCTTCACGAACTCATCCTCGAACTCACCACCCCATAAACTCTCGCCACCTGTTCCATCGCCAAGTGGATCGCCTGTTTGAATCATAAACTTTTTTATTACGCGGTGAAAAATTACGCCATTGTAGTAGCCTTTTTTGGCAAGACCTACAAAATTTTCCACCGTCTTGGGCACAAGTTGAGGATATAGCTGGAGATGAATATCGCCCGCCGTTGTGTGCAATATAGCAGATGTGATCACATGCTTTTTCTTTGCGCCAGGGTTCTCACTTGCAATCGCCTGCTCTTCACGTGTCGGCTTCTCGTTAAATATATCGCGGTCCTGACCGGCTAGCTTGGAGGTGGGATCTGTATCTGGTTCATTCTTCGTGAACATGTAGAAGCGTGCGCGTTTGAATGCGGTACAAAACAGCGTGGGATCTTGTTCATCTGGCTTTGCCAGTGGGTTATTGGACACGGCCAAAGCGATGTTGGTGGTAAACTTTTTTATCGGGACACCTTGATACAAGGACACATTCATAAATCGCATTGTCTCTTCCTTACCGAGCAAGCGAGCCACTTTGTTGGTCTTAAGATTGACCATCTTGATACCCAACATGGTTCCATACATGATAAAGTTCCCACTCTGATCAAACACAGCGTTCGCTGTACCTGCACCGGTCGCATTTGCTACCGCATCTCCTAGGCCAGGTAAGGTTGAGGCATCAATGTCACGCTCGACAGCAAGTCTGCGCCCGAATTCCATGTCATCCAGCTGGTAAATAGTCGTGTTGGCCTGCTGCATTTCTTGCACGGCTGCAAGTGATTCGTCGTACTTTCGCAGCAGCTTACCATGCTGGAAATCAAATACTCGCACCTGCCGATCACATGTGGACGTTGTTGCAAACCGTTGAAAGTCAGGAGAGAAAGTCAGTGTTGCTGGCACCGACTTGGTTCTTTTAAACTCAAATAAATCTGTGTTTGACTTTAGGGAGAATAAGCCCTGTGGCATAACATATGGCTCTCGAGGCTGCCAATATTCCACCATTCCGCTCGTGTCGGCTGATACAATGCAGTCGTAGGGTTCGTTGTACGCAAGAATATGACATGGATTCTTGTGCACCTTGGTCGAAGAAAAAAGAGGCGTACCATCACTATCACGTCCATCGTAAAAGTGGATGTGGGAACTGTGTTCCTCGGCCACGGCCAGTACAGTGTCAACGCTTCCACGACGGTGTACCCAGGCACATGCACGGGGGGTATAGGGCACTTGGAACATATGAATGAGGTCAAAATTAATCACATCGAATACCTTGATGGATCCGTCCGCGGCTGCACTGGCGAAATAGGCGCCATCGGCGCTTGTGGCCACAGCCACAATCATGCTCAGGTGCGCATTGTAGTGTTTTACAAATTCGATACTCGAAGACTGCTTTTTCCAAAATTTGACGTGACCGTCAACTGATGTAGTAATGACAAAGTCGGTATGCGGCGTGACTTGCACAAAATTGATAGTGTCGCGGTGCATGAGCGACTTGACATACCGGTCGGCGCGCGGGAGTTGATCTAAGTACAATTTCTCATATTGGAGCGTTTTGCGGCGCTTGGTGCTGTCCCCTCCGGCAGGACCTGGCAGAGGTCCGACGTCATCGTCGGAGGACGAGGCGTCTTCTGCGGCGCGCTTTTGCTCTTCCTTAGACATGCAGCCGACGGCGACGCGCGTCGTGCCGATCCTCGCTACCAGGTTTTGCCTATGCCACTAATCACGTGCCACCTACATTTCGGCTTCCAGGGCATGCTGCTCGATGACATCGTCAATTTTGAGGACAGCGCGCACAAGCTGCGTCGCAAGGAGCAGTTGTTGCCGCTTTGATACGAGTGGGTCGAACACGTGGCACTCTTTCATGTTGTTGTTCCCCCGTCCCATACAATCAATGCCGTAGCGAGCATCGCTCTCCGTCACCTGCTTGCTCTTTACCATGGCCAGGCTCTCGATGGGTGCCAAGCCGCTGTTTTCAGCGAGCGCTAAAGGTATGACATCTAGGGCTGCTGAAAATGCGCGTGTAGCGTACTGCTCCATCGATGCAATCTCGTCTGCCGATTGTGCAACAGCAATGGAGGCACATACTTCCGCAGCACCTCCGCCATACACGACGCGGTTGTCACGCACCAGGCTGCGCACAACACACATAGCATCATGGAGTGCACGCTTTGCCTCATCGATGACCATCTTGTTAGAGCCACGCAGGAAAGCAGTCACTGCCCTCGTATTGGCACATTCCTCGATCACCAACATGCGATCGCGTGTCGTGCCAAAGCTCATTTCACGGACAAGACCAGCATGACCCAGCTTGTCGGGCGTGAGGTCTTCAAAACGTGGAACAATACGTCCATTTGTTGCAATCGCAATCAACTCCATTTCGGGCCCACCAACCCAGCGTACAGCCGGCAGACCGTATTGTAAGAGGAGGTGGTTCGCCTCATCGTCAAAGCCCCATTGGCAAATGACAAGATTGGCACCACAGTCCTTGATCTTCTGGATCATACTTTGGAACGTTGTACGCTCATACTCCTCGAGGCGGCGGTACTCCTCAACGGAGCTGATATCGAGCTTGTGCTTCGTCTTGGGGCGCGGAGGCTCCAGAGGGCATGTAAGGATCGCGATGCGTGCATCGCGGATCTCACGCGGCATTTGAGGATGCGAGAAGTCTTTATCAATCACGACACCCTTCACCAGCACGGAGTCGTCCAGACTGCCACCCACCTTACCATCGACCTTGATCAGATCAAAGTCCACGTCTCTGCGCTCCAAATCAGCGACAGATAGCACGGCCTCTGTGGCAATACGGGCGAATTTGCTCGAAGACTTTGAGACAATCTTGCTTCCGAGACTCGTCTGGGCGACCTTTAGAAGTTCATCAATATGGTCACGGTCAAATTCGACCTTGTCCGATGCCTTTTCCAGAGCTCTGACGGCGACCTCACAAGCGCGTTCGAAGCCGTCGGCGATACGGATAGGGTGGATGCCACGATCGATCAGAGCTTCTGACTGCTCCAACAGAGCACCGGCCATGACGACCACACTCGTCGTGCCATCGCCAATTTCGTCGTCCTGGCTCTTGGAAAGTTGCACAAGCAGCTTGGCAATTTGGTGCTCTAGTTCCATATTACTCATGATCGTGGCACCATCATTCGTCACCTGAATGTCACCGTCGGGACTGATCAGGATCTTGTCAAGACCCCGAGGACCCAGCGACGTGCGAAGGATATTTGCCACGGTGCGAGCGGCCTGGATATGGTCCTTGATGGCCTGAGTGCCCTGTGCACGCGTTTTCTTTCCCTGCTCACGCACTACAATGAATGGATTGCCATACTCGTCTTGGGCGTAGGCCACCTGTGGTTCTGCCATACTCGTCGTCCAGACGCGCGTACTTCGTTGCGGCAAAACGCCACGCGGCGCCTGTGGGCGAAGCCAGGCGATCCAAAACATTATGTAAGCACAAGAAGGACCTTTCCTTCGCCAGCGCCAGTTTGGTGATTGTACGTAGCCCTGCGGATTACTATACATGGTGTGCGTGAATTACTCGTCATCCTCAGAGTCGTCATCGCCCTGGACTTCTGTATTTTCGCGCTCAACCTTAGCCATGAGCTGTGCCAGTTCTTCATCCTCAACAGCCGAGACTGCCTTGGGCTTCATTTTCACTGTGACCTTGCCTTCGCTCTTTTCAATCGTTTCCTGAATCTTTTCCAAGGCTTGTTCCATAAGTGCGACACCACCGACTTTGTCAGTCGAGTGCGTCACCAGGACGTAGAGCGGTGGCGCCACAAGCTTGATTTTGATGGGAATGTTTTCCGTTGACACCGCCTCACCAGCGCGCAGGGCTGCCTTGACAGCGTCGATACCCTCATATCCGAAGCATGAGACTTCTACATCGGCACGAATCTTGACGGGCTGTGGGGTCAGACGACGTGCAATGTTGGCTTCCAGCTCTCGAAGCACGTGCGGTTCAATGTCGATACCTTCGAATACTTTGGCCGACTCTGTCACAGCGAGCTTGAACGCATCGTATGAATGTCCATACGAATGGTCGAGTGGCCACAAGACCTTTTCGTATATCTGTTCCACAGGGTAGTCGAGCTTGTGTGCCACATGTGACACGATACTGTTCACGGCACGCGACTTGCTGTAGCGCTCTTCGCACTTGATCACATCCTCAGGCGACACGCGGCGCTTCGAAAGATCAATGTATCCTTTTTCTTTGTCCACACGCAGCACGACGACCACTTCATTGCGACCTACGCGGATGAGCTTCTGGATACTGCGAATACGTCGTCGGCTCAGTTCAGACAGCAAAATCATACCCTCAGCGTTGTCATATTCGAGCAGATTAACATATGCGCCCATCTCAGCAATCTGGCGCACCTGACACATGACGATCTCGTCAGTGTCAGGCAGCTGCTTTTCGTAGAACCGCATGTCAGTGTCAGAAGAAAAAATGCCGCCAACCAAGCTGCTGGGATCGCGTCGCAGAAAAGACCTATTTCGGCCGAATCTATGGAGCTCCACCTCCTAGGTAGGAGAAGACGACGCACGGCGCGCCTTGATCCATGCCTCGATTTGCTCGCGCACGTCGTCTGCCGGAATGACGTCCTCAAGCTTGAGCGGCATGCGGTTGAATGGATCCGTGCCATCACTAAGCAAGTGGGCCTTGATCGTAGAGCGGTCAATGACAGCGCGACTCGCAGGAAGCCGAACAGGATCGCGCATAATCGTGGCAAGTAGAGGATCCAGGAAGTCGTCCGGTACTTCGCCGAGGTCTTCTTCCTCCATTGCCTCTTGCGCCTTGATTTTTTCTACGCGGTCCACGAGTTGTGCGAGCGCATCGATATCGACGGGGCTCTTGAGCATGTGTCTCTGAGCAATACTAGCTGCCTTGGAAAAGATCTCACGACTGTAGCTGCGTCCATCGCGTGCCATGGCCGCCGCAAACTCTTCGTGAGGCGCAAGGTTTAAAATCACCGACAGAATCTCACTTAGGAGACTGCGTGGATCAAAGCCGACTGCCTTGGGGTCCTTGACTTTGAGGTCCTGGCACCGAGGACCCACGAGCACGTCGAGATTGTAGTCGAGCATGGCCGCGAGACGATCGACAATCTCTGGCATCATGAATGAGGCGCTCGTTTCTTTCGTGAACATGATAAATAAGCGCAAAAATTCGTGGCCCAAGCCCAAGTCACTTCTGATCTGAGCTTGGATGGTCCGCACGATACTCTCAAATTCCTGGCGCTCTTGAGCCGGGCGCTGGTGCCATGCGGAATGATCATCCATCTCGGCCTGCTTCATATGCAGCTCAGTCAGCTTCTCGAGCGCATCATCGAGCAAGAAGGTGACGTCGTTCATGAGCCGGTTGATGAACACGGCGAACTCGGCTTGGTTCTCACGCGCCTGCGTGTGCAATTGCTTCTTGTGGTCGACATTGTCCCAAATCGCCTTGAATACATGGCCGAGGTGGTATCGGATATTGAACTTGTCGTAAAATTGTGTGTGAGAGCCTGTCGACTCCGCCTCGATCCAGAACGTCATCAAGGCTGGCACAAGGTGAGCGATGGCCAGTGGCTGATTGTTGATGGCATCGCCCAGCACGCCCATCGAGAGGGCGCCGTATGGCATGACATTGTACGACAACATTTCGGCGAGCTTGGCCTTGAGGAAGGGGTTCCGGACGTACCATCCACTCGACAAAAATACTGTACAGAACGTCGTGATACTCTCGCGCGCTGGTCCATCGAGCACATCGGGCTTTCGGCGAGAGTAAAATAGCACCGTGTCGCAAGCATCTTCAAACATATGTTCAGGTAGCATGCGAAATATTTCAGGCACTTCTTTTGGTAGAGGCAATGACACGGTCGTATGTGGATGTGCCTGACGAGGGTCGGCCAGGCGGACAAGCCATGTCATGGAGAAGCTCGTGAATGACAAGGCCCGCTGTACGAATTCGGGCTCTAGCAGCTGGGTCTGAGCGGCGAGAACTTCGCTGTACAGCTTGTCGCTCTGGGCCCTGGCTCGCTGCAGGACCTGTTCGATGCCGGTAGGGTAAGGCGCGTTGTCCCATGTCGAGCGGGATTCCTCGAGCTCTGCGACACGCTTTTGCAGGCGATCCATTTCCTTCTCGCGGTGCTCTACGCGACGAAGCACCTTGCCGAGCGCCACATTCACGAGACGCAACGTAATAAAAAATACCTCTGTCACAAAGTTGGCGGGCCGCTGTGCATGGGGTGCGGGGGTATGTTGGATCCATTGAACACCCTCTGCCTCACTTGCGAGAATGCGAGTCAGCGTCGACGTATCCCATCGCCGCTGTGACTGGAGGTACAGGGGATCAATTCGGTCAATCTTGCCGCATGTTGGCTCGGCGAATGGTTCTGAAAAGCGGAGGAGGACGTCAAACACATTCATCATAAAGGCGTCTGTGGCCACTTCGCGCGATCGCACCTGCATAGCTCCGCGCTTCGCGTTCAGATGACAGATGTCGCCCCAGAATGCCAGGACACGCTCGCGTGGCTCGGCACCGGCGCGCACGAGTGCGTTGAAGATATGAAAGTTGGCTTTTTGCACGACATGCAGGGACATGCGCAAGGAGCTCATGCTGCTTTCCAGTTCCATGGGCGAGCGCGATCGAGCATCTGTAAAGGTATCGTGAGCAATGGATGGGTATGCATCTGGAAAACACGAGAGACGTAATAACGGGCCCAATAACGAGTCACGCTCCATGTGGGCTGCTGTCGTGTCTGGATGGAAAGATGCAAAGAACGGCAGGGCTGCTGCGAGCGTTTTGTGCTCTACCGCGGCGGCGAGCGCCATCTGAATCGGGCGCCAGTCCAGCTGGGCAATCGTCATTCCTTCGCGCGGGGGGGAGAATTCAGAGGCTTGTGCCTGTGGGTTGGGTACGCCGAGCATTTGTGCTAGCACAGCGTGTATGTCGTTAGCCACGGCGGTCTGTTGGTTTGATTCGTCTGCCGGGGCGCCGGGCGGCCGAATCACACACTGCGTGAGCGCATGTAGACTCTGGCCCAGCACCGTATCGAGTGCATCGTCCGGCGCGAATCTCGTGATCACATCGTGCACGAACGAGGCGGCCAGCGAAGGAGGTACGGCGTCCCAATCGAACAGCGTCGGCACAGGTGCGTCGTCGTCCAGCGCTGCCAAGTTGAGGAGCGTTGGTACCATCGCCTCAGGGCCAAGCTCAGATCCATGCTTGGTGCTCCTGGGGAACATGTCTGGCATATCGAGCAAGAGACCCGCATAACTTGTGAGCAGACTGCGTGCATGCTGCAGCCCTTCGAGTGCGCGCGACTTGAAAGACAGGGAGGAAGCCTGAATTCGCTGCTCTTCACGCACGCAGCGGGTCCAAGCACCAATGATATAGTCCCAGCTAGTATCCCGAGCATCGGCCAGCGATAGTCGTGCAATCAGCAGACGGTCTGACATGTCCCACGTCGCCATGGGCTCCGACTCGCCTCGTTCCGCCTCCAATTCGTCTCGCAATTCCGGCACATAGACAAGATGCTCATTCGCTTCACCAGGCCGGAGTGTCGCACCAAATACATGGGCTATGGCCTCCTGCGCCCATGCATCCCACGTCGCCATAGAGAATCGTCGTTGCCACGCTAGGCCTGTCCACGCGCCGCTATCACGGCTGGCTTACCAAAGGCGTCATGTGACGTAGTGCGTTGGGCGTGCGCGAGGGCCTCGATTTCTCCACTTCGACGATGCTCGGCCTGCCGTGGGGCGTGCTGCTGGGCGTGCTACTTTGGGTGGCTTGCATTCGCGTGCGTGCGATCCACCAGCGCACGGCGATGGTGGTCGTGCTGGGTGACGTGGGACGGAGTCCGCGTATGTGCTACCACATTGCGAGCCTCGTGCGGCACGGCTGGACCGTGTATGTCGCCGGCCACTTTGATACACAGCTGCCACGGTACCTATGCACGCCTCAAGTGCACCGCGTCCCCCTGTGGTCGCCACCGTCATTTTTCAGCAAGCTTCCTCGCGCCATTTTTGTACTCGTTGCAGCTGTCAAGGTGCCCATGCAGACCTTGTCCTTGTGGCTCGCCCTCGTCGCACGTACACCCAAGCCGGCCGTGGTGCTAGTGCAAACGCCCCCTGCCATCCCAACTCTTATGGTGGTACAATGTGCCTGCCTCCTCACGCGCAGCCGCCTTTTCCTTGATTGGCACAACTTGGCTTACACCCTTCTTGCGCTGCGACTCGGACCTCACAGTCCCCTCGTGCGTGTGTCCGAGACGCTGGAACGTCTCTTTGGAAGGCACGCAGATGCGCACCTCTTCGTGACTCAGGCCATGCTGCGCCATTTGGCCAAACGCTGGCACTTGCGCGGAGCCATGGCTGTCTTGCACGATAGGCCACCCGCCCACTTTCACCGCCTGTCTGAGGCAGATGCAAAGGCGTTTTTCGATCGTGTGGGGCCCATGCTCTGCGCAGGCGACAGGGGAGGCGCGGCGCTCGCCGTCACGAGCACCAGCTGGACCCCCGATGAAAACATGCATCTTCTGCTGGAAGCTGCATCCATGTACGAGGAGCGTGCCTGTACCATGCCGCTACGCAGCCTCGTGATTGTGATCACGGGCAAGGGACCACTTCGCGAGATCTTTGAGCGCACGATTCGCCAGCGCACGCAGGCATGGAAACATGTGCGTATCTCCACCGCATGGCTCTCGGCTGACGACTATCCGCGTCTCTTGGGCGCGGCGGATGTCGGCATATCTCTCCACTCGAGCTCCTCCGGCCTGGACTTGCCCATGAAAGTCGTGGATATGCTGGGGTGTGGCCTCCGTGTGTGTGCCCTGTCCTTTGCTTGCCTAGATGAGCTCATCCAGCCAGGCGTGAATGGCGATGTCTTTTCTGATGCACAGGGCCTCGCATCGTGCCTCGAGCGTCTTGCTAATGCACCTTCCGACGCTCCACATACCCCTTTTCTCGGTGCCGAGCCCCGCTCCTGGGACGCCCTGTGGGACCAAGTCGTAGTACCCCTTTTGCCGAGTAACACGTGACATGTTGGTCTGTGCCTGGTTCGCCGCGTACCATGACATGGGACGCAGACCTGCATCCGCGAACGCTCGTGGCGTTTGTCGTGGACGTATCCGAGCGGATGTCCATCAAAGAGAATGGGCGCACGTATCTTGAGCAATGCCAGCATTTCGTGTCCCTTCGCATCCTGGAGATCATGCTCCGTGGTTTGTCTACCATCAAAGTGTGCGTGTGCACGTATGGTGACTATCATGACGAGAAAGACGGATTTGCCGGTCTGCGTATACTGTGTCGTACTGCAAGGCCAACGACAGACATGCTGCGCGCCGTACATGATCTACGTCCGGCGACATCGACGGCGGCGTATGAACCAACCCTGGCACTCTCGTCCACGCTGGACATGATGGCGACCAAGGACCATGGCGAACCGTCATGGGCAAAAGTTGTGTACTTTGCTACGAGACCCGGACTTCCGGAGAATCGTGCGGACGTCGAAGTATTTCGCACTCAGCTCATCGACACACGCGTCCATCTTCGTGTGCTGGCCTACGGCCCGTCATCCGACGTATACTCGCTCAAGAATGCTTTTTGGCAGCGTCTCATCCAAGACGTGCCAGGCAGCACCATTGTCTCGCCGGAGGAAGCCATGTCTCAGGCGGAAGCTCCCACTCTGCAGATACCCTCGTCCCATCCCATCAACACCACGCTCTCCTTTGGCGATATTCATGCATCCGATAAGACATCGCTCCACTTTCCTGTCCAGATTATCAAGGCCACAGCTCAGCAGCGCATGCATGCACCACGGCGCATACTCAAGGATGCAACAGAAGACCGCGATATTGATACGAAGCGCGTCATGTACCGCGCCGATGAGGTGCTTCGGGCCGGGAACGACTTGAGTCAGATTGCGCCATTGCCCGACGAATGCCAAGCCCACGTTCAACGCGCCTACAAACTAGGTGCTTCTATCGTCCCGCAGGAAGAGACGCCACCCGCCATCAGCACGACGGCTGGCTTGGAGATTCTGCACTTTGTGAATGCAAGCACGTACAGGCGCGAATACCATGTGGGTGAGACGTACATGGTCTTGGCCCATCCCAAGTCCAGACGCGCGCAACTCTCCCTATCAAGCTTGGTCCATGCAGCGAGCATCCGCGGCGTGTATGCATTGTGTCGATTTGTTGCACGCACGCATTCCGATCCCAAGCTCTGCCTGCTCGCGCCGATGATTGAGAATGAGTATGATGCATTTTACATGGTGCATGTGCCTTTCCGAGACGACGTGAAGCGCTCTGCCTTCCCGCCATTGGATCGCGTCACAACGAGTACGGGTGAATCTTTGTACGAGCACCCGACGATCCCCACGAAAGAGCAGCAGTCACGCATGGATACATTTGTCGACCTGATGGATCTCATGGACATGGATGATCATCCTGACGGATGGTATGCACCGTCCCTCTGCTACCATCCCGCTATTCATGCTCTAAAACACGCGATCAAATGGCGCTTCATGTTTCCCAACCAGCCTCTGCCTCCCTTGCATCCCAAACTGCAAGAATTTCTGCACATACCATCGTCAGTCGAAGCTCGCGCTCGAGACACTCGGACTGCTTGTGCGGCTGCCTTTCAAGTGCATGCTCCGCAGAAGCATCCAGCCACAGAAGCAGCCAGTGAAACACCTGCGAAGCAAGTGAAAGAAGACAACAGCGAGACAGAGACCGACACGGAAACCGAGCCGGACACGACCATGAATACCAACGCCGAACCCATCCCCCTGGATCAAATACTACCCACCTTTGAAGCACGTATCAAGACATCTGCCGTATCAGAGACTTGTCAAGACATGTCGCGTACACTACTGACGCTCGTGTCGCGACGGGTGGAAACGAACCATATTATGGAGGCCATGCATGTTTTTCGTCGCTCCGCTGCGGAATTGGACGAATCGCTCACTTACAACACGTACGTACCATGTCCTAACCTACAGCTTTCTACGCACACTTCACTCACGTGCGCGTACACAACATCCTGTCTTGTGGAAAGCTTTGAGGCACCGTATGGACCTCGGCCTTATCACGCATGACGAGGATGCCAGTCGACGCTCTACGGAAACAGATGCCACGGCTCGCGCTTTTGTGGCTTAAGCGTTGCTGTCTGGACCTCGTCCTGCGACATGCCCCGCGTATGTGTGGAGATTTCCTCCCACCAATCCACTGCTGACTTGATGTGTCTCGCGAATGAACTTTCTGATATTCAAATATGATTGGCTCAATGATTTCTGCACAAGAAGGAACCATGTAATTTACGCGAAATCGACAAGCATAGTTCGGACCTGGAAGGGGCGAAAAAATTTGAAGGACGTTTATATAAAGAGGTACCACGCTGTACTCGGGGCGGCCGTTCAACATGCAATTCTCCATCAAGGCTCTTATTGGTGCTCTCGCCGCCCTTGCTGCCGTCAACGGCGCTGCTATTAGCCTGCCTGCCGACGAGGCTCCCGAGCCATCGGAGTCGCTCGAGGCTCGTAAGATTGTCACGATTCCCATTCCCCTGCCGATCGGTTTCTCGAAGTCGACGTCGACGTTCACGACGTACTCGAGCCTGCCAAGTGGTGTAAAGAACACCTGCCCTCCTATCAAGACGGTCACAGACCTTAAGAAGACGACTATTACGGTGCACGGCACACCTCCTCCCGGCGTCAAAAACGGTCAAACGCGCACGCATGACCTCAATGCCCGTGGTGATGGCATCAAGACGCTGGGTACCGTGTCCTTCCCTCTCAGCACCTCGATTTCGGTCTCGTGCCCGAGCCAAACGGTCTTCACCGCGCACAATACTCTTGTTGAGACTCTGTATCTCGCGCCTCAGCAGTAAGGCGCGCTTGTCATAGTCGCTGTGTAATAGTAATAAGAATGTGGTGTTTATAATCAGGTTTTTTATTTGTGCCATCTCATTTGATTCATGGGTCGCAGCAAGCGCGAGAATGTGGATGACACGGATCACGCGGAGAAGCGGAGACGCGGCAAGGCTCGACAGGGCGGTGATGTTAGTACATTGCTGCACCAGCATGACCTGCGTGCGTTGCGTGTGCAAGATATGCCATGGTCTGTGCAGCAGCCCGACCAGTATGCCACAGCAGGGTATGAAGGCGATGCACCCGCTGTCAAGGACCTGGCTGCATACATGATATCCAGTGTGCATCTTCCTCGAGCGTCACAACTATTGCATGTGGCTTGGGTGCCGCGTTTATCGCCTTGGTCTGCGTCGCCAGAGTACCATGAATGTTCCTATCCGCTCCATGCAACACCCCTACGATTTTCTGTGGCATCACACGAGCGTGAGGAGTCTCTGTCTATCCAGCCATACGAGTCTGCTCGCATAACTGATCCAGCCCACCCGTCACGTCCCATTCATTTGCTAGACGCAGTTGGCCACGTATACGACCTGGCATGGGCTCCCTTTGTAGATACGGACTGGCTCGCTGTCGCGTGTACCAAAACGCGCGGCAAGGGCGACGATGAAGGCATGCTTCAGTTTTGGAAACACACTGACGACGTGAATATGGCGTTCACCATCAAGTTGGATGACACACCTCTTCGAGTCGGATGGCGCCCAGGTGTACCTGCGCCCAACACATTGGGTACGCTGGCCGTATCCATGAAGAAAGGGCACGTTCTGGTGCTGGATATCCCTTGCACGGAGGCCAAGTGCATCCAGCTTACTCCGCGTATGATATTGCAGGTGCCTGGCACATCATGCTTCAGTGTGGCATGGGGCGGAGATGCACGCCTTGCGTCCGGATGCACGAATGGCCATATTGCGGTATGGGACGTGGATGCCAGTGAAAAGCCCCTTATCGATGCGCCTGTGCACGATACACTGGTGAGCGCTGTGAGCTGGCAGATGCTACCCCCCTTCAATACGTCTGGCAGCCCCGATCTGGCTGCGCGTCCTCAGATTCTCCTTTCTGTCGGATGGGATGGATCCGAGCATGTGACAGACGTACTCGACCCTTATGCTACAGCGCGTTTCGCACACAGTCGTGAGCCCCGGTATGCTGCTGTATGGGCGCCATGGAATGGAGCTTGGATTGTGGACATGGGTGACCATCAGTTCGGGTCCGTGTCGCTCCGAACGCACGATGTGGGAAAACACCATGTGGTTGGCTTCCACCACGGACGCATTCTCGCGCTGGACGCGTCGGCGTTCCATCCATTCATCGCATCGGGCTCCGCGGATGGATCTGTACACATCAGCAATGCGCTGCAGGTATCTAAGCGCAAGGCCATAGAGCCAGGCGGCCGTCTCATGCATAAGCGCTTCCGACTTGTTCGGCGCGATGAATCGTCTTTTTCACTGCGTCATGGGTACTATCCAGAGGGCATTTTACCCACAGCCCAAGGTGCGAAGCAAGCAGTCCTCTCAGTTGACCGCTGGGATCCAGCGGTCGGCGTCACGAGTGTGGCATGGTGTCCTAATGCATCTCGTGCTCTTTTGCTTGCCAGCGGAACAGGGATTGGTCTAGTACGCATAGAGTGCATCGAGTCTTAATCTACATGTCGAAGCCGTATGACGAATTGCACGGCACGTACTGCCGCACGCCATGAGCGCCTCTTTCTCGGTGGCCATGGCTCATACCCAGGCACGTAGCGCCTCAAGGTGGGCGCCAGTATATGCATATGCAAACGCACACGGTCTGCTAGCCACGTTTGCGAGTGCAGTGCGCGTGAAAGGTATGCTTTTTGAAAGATGAGTGCGCGGCATTGTTCCTTCAGTCCATCCAGGCGTGGCTGCCATTCAGAGAGTACATCAGCCATGTACTTTCGCACAAGTCGCGCGCATTCCTCGTCCATCTGTCTCGCGCGCATGGCGAGCATATCTTCCTTCTGCTGCAGCGCCCGAAGATCCGAGCCATACTGTTCCGTCTCCGTTCGCACGTCGCGCAAGCGCTGCTCAAACACGTTGAGTTGCTCCATAATCTCTCGACGCTCCATCCACATGTGGTCTTTCTCTCCACGCAACTGGCCTAGTTCAGCATGTTGCTCCGCCAACAGATTTTGTAGCGAATGCAGTTGCAGGAGCTGCTCATCAATCTGAGTCTCACATTCCATACGTGCGTGCCGGGCGCTATCAGCTTCAGCACAGGCACGGTCATAGCGCTCACCCGCGAGTCGGAGATGTTCTTGCAGCAACGTTTGCTGCTGCTGTGCCTGCTGCTGCAATGCGTGAGCCGCGGCTAGATCGGCCCGTGCTTTCTGCAGGCTTTGGTCCAAGGAAGTATCTGGACGTGGCAAGCTTTGCTGCAAAGATTCTAGTTCCTGGCACTGTTTATGCCGCTTGTCCAAACTTTCCTTGACGTCCGCGAGTTCATCCACCGCTGAAGCGAGTCGTGCCTCGATGCGCAACTTGCTCGCGTTCGCATCTGTGGACTGTGTCAACGCCGCTTCTAGCTGTGTTCGCGTTTCATGCAACTCTTGTGTTAGTGTGCGCACGGTTTGTTGCATTTGTTTCAAGTCTGTCGTGACTCTTGATGCATCCTGCACAACTGACATGGAAGCCACGGATCGACACAAAGATTCCATAGCATGGCTGCGGTGCGGCGTTGAATGCCGCCACGATGAGCTACTGCGACTTAGCAGCAACGATTCACTGGGACGCAACATGTCCGGGTCCACAGACGTGTCCATACCAGGTACCGCCTCTTGCAGTTCTTTAATGCAGCTATGCATTACTTCAGCGTTCCCTTGCGTTAGAGCACATCGAATCTTGGTAAGAAGCGGATCATATTCAGATGGGGTATCGTGCGAAGCTTCCTCTTTGATCCTGGCCATATCAGTTTGTTGTGATTCGATCACGGCATTCAGTCCTTCAATCTGCTTTACCAGCTGAGCCCGATCGTCCTCTTCTTTCTGTTTGTCGTGCTTTTGCATGATCTTCATCAACTCTTCACATTGGACCTTGAGAATTTCATTTTCTTGCGTAAGTCGCTCGTTCATTTGATGCTGGTACGCCATCAACCGCTTAGGGTCAATGTGCTCATGTGGCATGTTTGACGTGGATGCGACGAGTTGAGCAATCGAGGGTTCATCTGTGGAAGAAGAAGAAGTACTTGTCGGTTCGTGATGTTGCTCGCTATGCGTCGAAGCACCGGAGAGTCGACTTGTCATGGATTCTTCGCGGAAGGAAGTTTGGATGGCCGTCGTAGCAGCGGTAAACGCCGTCCGACCAGGTGCAGGCGGCTGCAGTGGTGTTGTTGCAGTCTGGATAGTGTTATTTACGACAACAGGAGATCCTGGTATAGACCCTGTTTTTTGGTTTCGACGGAATGAAGCATTTGAAGAAGAAGCATTCTGTGCACACGATTCAGATGGTGAAGGAGGCATAGAGATGGATGAGGAGGAATGGTCACTTTCTAGCCCATTCAGAGGCGGAGATTCGAAAGAGATTGTATCCAGAGAAGTATGTTGTCCTTCTTCATTTTCATTAGCAAGATCATGGGAGGCGGATACATCTGGTTTCGGGGCTGGGAGCGGAGGCGCTTCCATCGAGTCTGACTGGTCTAGTAGCTGCTCATTCAGATTATCGAATTGATTTTCCTGTATTTCTTTGCGCCTAGAGAGAGACGTATCGAGTTTTTGATCGCTTAGATCATGTATATTCGGTGTGGGCGGCTGCATCAGTCCAGACATTTCCGACATGGACTGCGTCATAGAAGCTCGTCGACTCATGCCGGGAATAGGAAAGTCTTCTGAGTCATCCTGAAAAAGCTCATGATCGATTCTGTTTTCCAGCTTGGAAGAAAGGTCAAATGTTATGTCCATCGTAACTGCATGCACCACACCCGAAGGAGCTCCGTTTGACGATGCGCAGCAAGCAACACGGTATCAACACGCACGACGCGAGTGGAGGCATACCACGTGACTAAATCAGAGAGCATGCGGGGCGTCATGATACCTGATCCGATTTACCAGAAAGAAGAGCCTGCCATGCCCCTTGTACATTGGGATGATGATGTGCGCGTTCCATTGACATTATATCGTCAAGATTCAAGTAATAACACATTATCTCCGACGCAGCCTTCTATCGATGAAACTGCGTTGGACCAATCGACCACATCACATACTTCTCATCTCGACCAAATACGAGATGCAGCTCACTACAACAGTCTAATTACATGGATGCGACAATCATTCCCGGAGAAGTGGGATGCTGGGACAGGCGTGTACGTAAATATATCATGACTTATAATCAGATGGCAGGCACCCCGCGGCAGGGAACATACATGAGACCCTAGATCACCTTATCCCCGTCTTTCCATAGTTTCATGCGAACGTGAGGTACGACGTGGTGAAAGAGTCGTAGCTGCCGTTCAGATGTCATAATAAAAAGGAATGCCCGCACCCCGAGTCGAACGAGGGATCTCTCCATGTACCAGAGTCCACAATACAAGTGGAGTGCGTTAACCACTGCGCCATACGGGCAAACACTGCCCAAGATGGTCCAATACAAGCACTATATTTTAACGGCGCTTCACGTGATGTTCGCGCTACGCGCTCCTCGGCAGGTACGGTGAGATGCGTGTTGAGCTATCATGTCGGATGCGCTCCTGAGTTTTGAAGAAATTCGTGACAAGCTGCACGCGCGTGGCTACTCGAAGCACCATATTTCGGAAGAAGGTCTAAGTTCGCGGGATAAGCAGACGCTTCTCGAGGTTTTGCGCGCGTTGCTGGCGGAGCACGATGAAGAAGTACAATTACGAGAAAAACTACTCGTGCGTAACCGCGAGCTAGAGCAGACATTAGAGAGAAATAAACGATCAAGGAAACAGGACGAAAATTTTTCGAACGAGAGGGATGCAAAACTTCACAACGCCCAGATGCAACTGCAAAGCGCACAGGCTGCGCTCAATGAAGAGCAAGTAGCTCACCGCATAACGCGCGATCAACTTACGCGCACGCGAAAGCAAATGAATCAAATCAAAACAGCTGCGAGCCAGTACCGAACATCGGCTGAAAGGCAAGTTGATCGACTGAGGGAGCGCGCCACGGCGCTGACCAAATCGGGACTGAAGGCACTGGTTCCTGACATTCGCATTGCCAGTCCATCGTTCCTCACACAGAGCAGCTCCGAGTCTGGTGATCTGCAAGAAAAATCACTAGAAGAGACGGAAAAGCGAAATGCAGCCTTGTTAGAAACATGTCATGCACTGAAGCGCCTTGCTCTCGACGCTCTCATCGTTTTGTACCAGGCGGATATTCGTTTAAAAAAGATTTTGGACGTAGAGTCGCGGGACTCTGCGCTGCGATCTTCTCGACGAGGCTTTCTTCCACAAACTTCATTGGAAGATTTGGAGCTCCATGAAATCTTTCCACCGCTTCGTCCCTTGGTCACGGACGACACAGAGGAAACACATCCGGCACGTCGGCATCTGGCACGTCTGGCCGACAACTTGCAATCACATGTAGCCGGCCTATCGCAGTGGGCAGCTCTGCAGCACGTTGAACAGGACCAACACGCGAAACGGCGACGCACGGATCCGTCTAAGTAAATATATGAACTCGTTTTCTTACTACGCTTCCGATGGATCATTCAGGGACATGAGGACGGCCTTGTATGTTTTTTGGCCGTGTTTGCGAGTCTTATCGTGCTTACGACCGCGGTGGAATAGCATGCGTTGCACAAACTTGATCACGTTGAGTGTCGGTCCCATAAGGTGCGACTCGAACACAAAGCAGGCAGCAGTGTTGGCCACCACAATCGCGAACAGCTTCCAGTGGAAAGAGGGTGGGAACTCCACGAGACCAAGCAACTCGAAGAAGAAGCCTCCGCGCATAAACAAGAAGTACATCGACATGCATGTGAGTACGGTGAGAGACGTGAGTAGCATGGGGTTGGTGTAGATGGGTTGACGGAAAGGGGGACCGACGCTGAATACCGCTGCGACGGTAATGTACTGGAATGAAGACACCAAAAAGAGAGCTGAGTTTTCAGCATTGACGACGTTCAGCTCGTCAGGATTGACTTGGGGGGGCCGGTACCATGGCTGTCGTCGCGTCAGACAAAAAACAAACACCTGGAAGCCCGAGCATAGAATAACCTGTGCCAACATGGACAGGAGCACCTTTTTCGACAAGAGGTTGGCGGTAGGGCGCTTGGTGTGCAAGGTTGGATACGGCCACGTCCGAGCCATGGCCACGGCGACAGGCAAGATAATAAAGAGGTCAATGAACAAGAACTGAAAGTCACCAAGGGAACTTGCGAGATTGTACAAGATCGTGATACTCGTGAATTGAATCAAGCTGTACAATGCCATGTACTTGAAACAACTAAAGCTTGTGACCAGTGATGCGCGGCCCTCTTTGATGACCTCAATCACGCATGAAATGTCAGGGCGTGTCGATGTGAATGGTGCAGCCACGCTGGCTTCGGCCTCTGAGAGCGAAATGCCAATGTCCGCGGCTTTGAGTGCACCACAGTCATTTGCACCGTCACCACACATGCCGACCGTGTAGCCCAGCTCCTGCAGCCTGTCGACCAGATCGTGCTTTTCATCCGGCGACATGCGGGCGAAAATTGTGCCTTTGATCAGCATGCGCCGGACAATCTCGATGGGAGCGTAGTCAATCATCCAGCGGAATACGTCACCTGTGATGACTAGCTCATACTCCAAAATATTGTGTTCGCCCAAATCAATATGCATCGGGTCAGGATTAATAGGCTTCAATGTGTCTGGATTGAGCTTCATAGACTCATCATCTGTGCTGCACCACGACAGGATCACATCGTTCGGTTCATCAGGAGAACCGTGGGCAAAAGATGGAAGAAACACAGTCGACGACTGTCCGAGTATACCACACTCGCGAGCGACACTGACAGCCGTGCGTGGATTATCACCCGTGACCATTTTGCAGCCGATGTTGGCATTACGCAGCGTCGCGACAGCTGGTAGGGAGCCCGGCTTCAGCTTGTTTTCAAACACAATGAGACCCAGGAACGAGAGTCCACTTTCAGCCTTTTCGCGTGGCAAGCGTTGCGCCTCAACCCAGCTCAGACCGGGCAGTGACTTGCCAGCGCAAGCAATGACCCGGAAGCCGTGATGGGTGTAATAAGCAAGCAGATCATCGAAATCTTGGGGCAGCGTCGCGCGGTCGCAAATGTCGATCAGTGCTTCCGGAGCGCCCTTCACAAAGACCTCCATAGACGATGAATGCAGCTGCTTGACAATCACACTCATTCGCCGCAGGGCTGACACAAATTCAAACGTCCGAATCACACCGAGCTCTAATACATTCTGATTCGCATGCCCGATTGTGTCGTTGGCGTCAAATGGTGGGCTGTCACGCGGTCGCACCACCGTTTGCACCAGGGATGGCGAGCGATCCTGGCCAAGAGCAAGAGTTCGAAGATCTGTTTCCTCGCCTTCATCGATGGTCCAGTCGGTATACTCAAACATCTTGACGTCGAGCGGATCGCCAATCACCTCCCCATGCACAATTTTTAGGCTGTGACATGTCGCCAACGCATATAAAAGCGACAGGCGCCCTGAGGGGTCAGACGAAGCTGTGTCAAGTTCGTTGGACGTTTGATGAAGCTCGCTAAACTGGCCCATATGGACATCCACGGTGCGCGTTCCCAGCACGTCCAGCCCGTCCTCTGTCAATGTGCCTGTCTTGTCGAAGCAAACGACGTTCACCTTTCCACCCATATTCACTCGTGTTGGCGAGATACAGAATACCCCCAACTTGCGCAATCGCGCTATGGCAAAGGCTGTGCCTATGCTCATCGTGGCAGGCAACGCTGGAGGTACGACAACTGTCACCAGGTCGAGCACGCGAATGGCAAGGGTGCGCCAGGAAATGCCAATCTGGATAAAATTGGCGGTATTGAAGCAGAGACCCACGAAGGCAATCGCCGCAAGAAACCCGATAAATCGAAATGAGTCACGATAAAACTTGAACCCCATGGGTTTGGGGAAAAGCATACCTCTCACGAGCGAGCCTTTTGTGGTATGAAAGCCAGTCCGAACGACCATGGCCTTGGCGGAAATGTCTTCTGGATCCAAGCTCCCGATGGCTGGGCGCGTGCGAATAATCTTGGTGCCTGAGAACAAAAAGTGCTTCGCCAAATGATTGGCGAGATCTGTGCGAGTCGATTGAATCGATGGTACTTGCTGCTCCGTTAAAGGCTGCTTACTGATCGGCACACTTTCTCCCGTAAGCATACTCTCATTCACAATGGCATCGCCGCTCAGCAAGATACAGTCGGCAGGGACAGTGGTCAAACTTTGTTCAGCCGCGTCAAATACATCGCCGGGCATCAGATCGCTGCTGTCCAGGTACCGCCATTGGCTATCGCGCAAGACACGCACACTGCAGACAAAGCGGTTCATTTCTCGCATGCGCGCAATCGTTTTCTTCGTCTCGAAAAGTGTCGATACGATACTGCCGATCGAAATAGTCGCGATGCAAAATGCATAGTAGTAGTAATCGTCCAGACTCCACAGAAGAATGGACACGATCTGGAAGATGTAGAATGGATGCAGCACTTCACTGATCAGCAGATCCAGCGACGACTTTTCTGCAATGTCAATTACGTTCAGGCCGAAAAATACTCGTCGTTCACGCTCTAATTCGGTACTGATCCCTTGACGCATCAGGTCCGTCGATGTCCACTTGCTATCGCGCCACTCGCGAATTGTGCGGAAGCGGCCTGTGGGCGGGTGTAGCAAAAACCGAGTGTAACGATACTCAAACATGAGTAAGTCCACAATTTCCTCGCCGTCATGGCCGCAGCTGCTCTCGTCAGGCACATCGTCATGCAGCATACTTTGTGCTTCAGCATACGTGCACGGTGGATCTCGAGACGTGGGTGGGAAAACTGACTTGAGCGGACGCGCAAATGGTACAGACATAAACGCCTCTTTGCTGATATCGCCCCATTGATTCTCGACCACCACAAACTCAGCATCAGCAAAATCGGCTTCTTGGTACACATAACGCAGACGCCAACGCGGAAACCACAGGGACAACAATCCAATAATGCCAAGAGAAAAAATGCATGCCGCCATGTACATGATGTAATGACCCCGTCTTGTGCGGTAGCCGGAAATACGAATCAATGTGTCCTCATCAGCCAAATAGATCTGCTGCTTCGTACGGCAAGTCTTATCAAGCCACGGGCTCTCAGTATAGCCTTCAGCATGCGTATTACCAACAGCATCCGTGTGCACATGCCCGTCTCTTGCCTCGTTTACTGCCTCCGGATAGTCCATCAAATGAACGGGTTTTGGAGGCATGGTCGGATCATCAAACGGCACATCTTGACGGCCATCTTCAAGGCCTTCTGCCCGATAGTCTACAAAGGGCTCTGGCACACCAAATACATTGGGTATGAAGCGATTTTGTGGCGAACCGTGCGGCTGACTATCCGCGCTTGATCGGTCGCTCGCGTCACTAATCAGCGCTTCATTTTCATCGTCATAGTCGTCCAAATCTAATGCTTCTTCATCAACCATATCCGATTCTTGATCAAGCCATCTTCCATTGTCCGCGTTTGCATCTGCTTCTGCCTCCGCCTGGTCAACACGGAATGTTGCGAAGAGTGAGCCAATTAAACTGGAGGATCCAGGCACAGACGAGCTTGCCCCATCCTCACTCACACGATATGCACGTCGTGGATATGCACGTTTTCGGTAACTAATAGAACTGTTGCCATGTGAGTCGAGAGTGTGGACACTGGACGGCGAATGATCCCGTGATTCACGGCTGTGTGATTGTATCGAGCTGGAAGCACGCCCACTCCGCGAGATGCGCGAATGAAAACGCTGACTGCGCCTGCGAGAATGTGGGTGCAGACTGGGTCGAGCCATATTGTGGTGCATACTTGTGACGGAGCTGGGCACAAATTCCGCTGAAGGGCCATCGAATATCGTGTTTGGATCTTCATAACTTCCCACTTGGCTATCGCGACGCTTCTTTACCGATCTTCCTATCATATCCGTACGACTCTTCATGGATTGGGATGCCCATTGCTCTGCTTCTTGCAACTCTTGCTCACCAAATAATGAAGTCGAACGCACCGATCCGGCATCCACGAAGGAGGAGGCATGATGGCTGTCCTCGCTCTGCCCTCTCACTTCAGGAATATGGTTACTAAATGGGGCCTGGTACTCCTCGTCGGCGAGCTCAGGATCATGGGGCCGGCTAGTAGTACCACGGGTTGTCATTGCCCGTGCCGATAGTCCGGATCAACCAAGTCGCGATAAACTATGCCGCACAACAAAATGCCACGTGCTCGCGCCACTCCTTATCACACTCAGTCGTTGCCATTGCACACTTGTACACTTAAACCATAACTCTCACCTATAAATTTGCGAAGAGAACTAAAAATTCAACAAGGTCGCATCATGAATTTATAGCACGCATTAGGACCAACCTTTTAAAAATTAGAGAACAGTACACATTCTCGCATTAACATTACGAAGGCACAGCCTTTCGTCATTTCGGTTCATCGCAGAGGGTCAATTAGAGTTGCTTCTCAAGCGACTCCAACTTGGAGTCAAACACATGGCTCTCAGGGTTCGGGTGAGCAAGCCTAAAGTCCTTCACATACTTGTGACCAAACTCACTGGCAAGGAAATCCCGCTGATGAGCCGAGAGGTCCTCCTCAGCATAACTGTTCATGGCCATCGTGCTGTCGTACACCGTACGGAACTCGCCAATCTTCTGCTGAGCATCAAGCTGAGGGTTGTAAGGAAGATGACGCTTGAGCACAACGCGCTCGTACAGCGAAATGTGACGCGGGTGGATAGCCACACCGTGGTAGTCCTGCTGGTTGCCAGACATGACATACTCCCAGTATCGCTCCTGCTCACGGAGGTCAAGACCCGTGGTGTCTGGCAGGAAAATGAGCGTGACAATGAGACCAGCAAGACCGAACCAAGTGACAATGTAGAACTTGGTGTGGTCTTCCACATAGTTGTAAATAATCGTGGGAACAAGGGCACCAAGCTTACCGCAAGCGGCACCCACACCGTGGCAAGTAGCACGGATCGAAGCAGGGAAAATCTCGGCAGCAACAAGGAAGGTTGTCGAGTTGTAACCGAACTGGTTCCAGAACGAAGAGAAGAAGAAGATGAACTGGAATGCCTTGACCTTGCCCATGTCGTTAGGGTCAGTCAGGCTGTTATACGCAAACGTAGCACCACAGAACAAGGCAAAGGTAGCCATGAAAGAGATGGCCTGCATCCACTTACGACCGTAGAACTTGTGGTCAACAAGAATCGCAGCCATGTAGTAACCGGGCATCTGGACACCAACGTTGATCAGATTGTAAAGCCACTTGGTACCAAACGAGTGAGGGTTGTAGGAATCACCTTTCGCCTTACCAGTAATAATGTCAATGAACTGGTTGGAGAAAATCTTGTTACCGTAGAAGAAAAAGTCGTTGCAGAACCAACCCATGGTCGAAGCAAAGAGACGATGCCAGTAATGGTGCAGCGCAAGCTTGAGCGAAGTAATGTCGTAACCAGAGGTGTTCAAACGTGCCTTAGCATCTCTGAGAGCGCCCTCAGCGTACTCGATCCTGTAGTAACGGTAGTACGCGAGGTAAAGCGTGACAGCGGCAATAAAGCCAAACGACACACGGAACGTGAACTGAGCGGCATCGGGCTTGATGGGCGTCTGGAGTGTGTTGTTGAAGATCAAGAGAAGAATAATCAGAAGACTCTGGTTCACAAACTGACCCCAACCCTGCATCAAGAAAGCCAGCAGCACGTTACGACCACGGTGAAGACGGTCTCCTGTGATCGAAGCAAAGCGGTTACTGTTACCCTCCATAGCACGCGTAGAGGTCATGGGGTACTCACCACCCACACCAATACCATAGATAAACAGAGACCAAGCATAGCAAATGACCCAACCGTTCATGGTGATACCCCACATGCACGTAAGCATTACCGAACCCAGCGTCATGATCAAAGCATCCTGCACCATACCAAACTTACGACCAACCCAGTCACCTTCAACACCGACAAGAATCTGACCGGTAATAATACCGACAATTTCGAGGTAGTCGATGGCACTCTGCCAGTCCTCATCACAGATGGACTTCTCCTTCCAGCATTGGTAGAACTTGCTGGTCTTAGCAGGCACGTTAGGCTGGCCAGGCAAGGCAGCATCCGTGTTTTGGAAGAGTGGCTTGATGTTACCGACGGAGAACAGCGTGTAACCTTCAACAAACATACCCATACCATTCACCACATAGGTGCCGAAATAGCTGGATACAACACTAAGTGGGTCCTTCTTGATCATACGACCAATGTGACAGAGCTCCTCGCGGCAAATCGAGTTTGACTGCCTGTTCACAAAGCGGAAACGCTCGCCGACAGGAAGATCCGCCCAGTACGTACCATTCTCGTACGAGTCTGGTGGGAACAAAATGTCGTTGAAAGCAGACTCAGCCTCCGTTGACATAGCGGCATGCGGGACTGGCTCGGGCTCAGCCTTCGAGGCGTCGGCCTCCGGCACATAGCGAGTCGCATCCGAAAAGTTGGTCGATGGCTCCGTGGGCATCTCAGTGTTCGAGTTAACACCTAGAGGCTCAGAGTTATGATTGATGTACTGATTGGTGAACTCTTGGTTATTACTCGACATCTTGAGGCAGGACCCGGCCTGAAAGAAGACAAGAACCGCAGACCTGGTGGTAGCGAGAACCGTAGGGGCAAGTCTTAAGAGTGCTTCCCGTTTTAGTACTTCATGTTGATCGCGAGCTCATAGGCGAAAAAAAAATTTGCCAACCAAACACGTTGTATGGCGCCGTGCAGCATGGGATGAGCCTCCTTGTTTGTCATACATCAAATTAGTTGGGCCTAATCGGTAGATGTGATGCGCACGTTCGCGATCGTGCTTTTTGCACATGCAATAGATAAAAAAAATGATTTTGCACGCCTGCATATTAGTGCTTATAAACGCATACTATTGGATAAACATGCACACGTGTGCCTGCAGTGATATGGAATGGCTTGCTATATTCAGTTTGAGGAAAAAACATTGCATAGATGACGGGTCTTGTATGATGGCGCGCGCGCTAGGTCAACCCTTGGCGAAAATAGGGTATCTCGTGGGCACGCGTCGCCAATATGGCTTGGCGCACGCGTCGGAACATGCATTGAGCTAATCCACGCCGGGAGATCCACATTGGATGCCGAGTCTAAGGCGCGCCCGTGTGCCATGTCCACAATTTGTCTTTCGTAGGGTTTTGCCGTTTTGCAGCAAGACACAGGATGGCAATGGCAGTACGTTGTTGTATAAGGGGCCAGGTATGCTTAAGTAGGTAGAGCCCGGATACATTTTGTTTAATCTGAGATACATTTGGGGCCTCGTCCACACGTGCCATTCAGTATGGAAGGACCGGGGCGGGTGCCGTCGGCAAGGCGGTATCCAACGCCTGGTTTTGCTGGATACAATGTGACTTGGTCGCCATTCTATCCTGACAGATTCGCTGTAGCTAGCTCAGCTAACTATGGGCTCGTGGGGAATGGGCGTTTGCATGTATTCGGATCCACGCCTCTCCCGCTGAAAATGTACGCTGAGTTTCGCTAATGTTTCAGATTCGATACTCAAGATGGCATATTTGATGTGGCCTGGTCTGAATTACATGAGAATCAGGCTGTCACAGCGTGCGGAGATGGAAGTATCAAGTTATGGGATGTTACACTGGATGATCATCCCATCCGTAACTGGCATGAACATTCGCGTGAAGTATTTTCTGTTGACTGGAACAATATCCAGAAAGAGCTCTTTGCCAGCGCAAGCTGGGATGGCAGCGTAAAGATCGTATGTCGCATGTCACTCACGTATCAGTGGACGCCTGAGCGTCCTGCTTCTATCCAAACCATCATGGCTCACAGGGCATGTGTATACCGATGCGCTTGGTCTCCTCACGCACCCAGTGTACTTGCTACAGCGTCTGCTGATGGGACGGCGAGTATTTTTGATCTCCGTACAGGGCCCCGACCCATCTCGACCATGTCGGCTGGAGGCGAAGTTCTGGCCGTAGACTGGAACAAATACCGGCCCATGACTCTTGCTACGGGTGGTACCGACCGGGCTGTCAAGATATGGGAAGCACAGGCTTCGGGTCCTGGAGGACTAGTACCAGAAAAATGCGTTTGCTTTGGACACCAATATGCCATACGCGGTGTGGCGTGGTCACCCCACCAGTCCAACGTGGTCGCTAGTGCCAGCTATGACATGACGGCGCGCATTTGGAATATCGACGATGCTGCGGTTTCAGCGCAAGTACCTATGGTGAATGTTCCGCGCCAAGTCTATACGGGGCACCGAGAGTTTGTGGTAAGTGTGGCCTGGTCGCTCTTTGAGCCGGGCATGGTTGCTACCTCTTCATGGGATATGGAAACCCATTTGTGGCCCGGCATCATCCCGAACACAGCATAGTCTCATTCCTTGTCCTGTACAGATGACGCATCGGCAGCAGCAGCTTCGTCTGCCTCAATTTCATCAGCATAGACGTCCGGATGCTGACGGAAACAGTCCTGCATGTGCTTGAAATGCTCGATGCAATCAATGCCCTTTGGCTCGGCCTCCGAAAATACAAAGCAGCTAAAGGCCTTCTTGAATTCTTCGCCGCATGGACCATCAGCCATGCCTCCGAGACAGGGGCAGTCCCAATTGATCTCGCCCGTGCGCTCATCAAAGGCTGACTCTACACCCTCTTCCATATCAAGATGACCGGCCTCTTCTGAGGATTCGTCTTGAGCAGGTTCTTCTTGAGCAGGTTCTTCTTGAGCAACTTCCTCTTTTTCACTTTCCTCATTCGATTCATGCACTCGGGTCAATCGCTTCGGATGAGGCTTGAAAGTGTTCGACAGCTTGATGCGCTCTTCATAGGACAGGAGTCGGTCTTGAAGCGAGATTGGCTGTGATAGACCAAGAATGGCAAAGGACACTGCACCGACCACGGGAACAGAAGCACGGGTCCAGCTGGCGTGGAGAACACGCGCAAACGCCCTTGAAGCCATACGACCCAACATCGCGACAAAGGGAGGTGCCTGGAGGTAAGAGCAATTCGCCACCCAGGTGCATGGTCAAACGCTTACAAAACCATGTTCCTCCACATCGACAGGGTGGACCCTTCATTGAACCACGTCGCACCTGGCAGGCTAGAGCCGAGTGGGATCAGGTCAAGGTGGCGCGCTGTGTCAATTGACACACGATTTGGGTGCCTTTTGCAATAATGTCTAGTGCCTATGTGGCGGTTTGGAGGCCTCTGTCTTTTTGTCCACGGTGCTTGCATACGAGCTCGAGGAGCAGAGGTAGATCTATCATGAGTATGCATCCAGGCTGAGCCGTGCTCTGATATAGCAGTAGGCCCACATTCTTATTGTCGCGAAGTTGTCGGCGCGGCGAGATGGTCTGAGCGCTGCGTACGAGGGGGCCGCAGGCATGTGGAGGTAAGGTCTGCTACGCGTGTGGACAGGCGGCGTAGAGCGGTCGGGTGGGGATTCAAGCACGTTTCGACCACCATGGTGGAATTGGAAGAAGTGCAGGATTCCAATGCACAAATCACCGAAAGGTTTCCACCGGGCATGGTAGCGGTATTTGCCGGTGCCACGAGAGGCATAGGCAAGGCCACTATGCTTGAGTTTGCGAAGCATATGCGCCAGCCGCGTATTTATTTGTTAGCTCGGTCGGAGGACACGGCACAGCCTGTGTTGGATGAGCTGCATGAGGTCAATCCTGATGGTGAGTATTACTATGTTGAAGCCGACTTGTCCTTGATCAACATGGTTGATGCTGCATGCCGTCGCGTTCGAGAAAACGAGAAAGCCATCAATGTGCTCTTCATGAGCCAAGGCACACTGGACTTTACGTCGCGTACAAGGGAGGGTCTACGCACTATGTGGGCGCTTTCGTACTTCTCACGCATGCGCCTCATCAGCAATCTTTTGGATCACTTGCGTCGTGGCGAGAGTCTGCGCCGTGTTGTTTGTGTCATGGCCGGTACAAGAGAGGGGCCCATTGATCCAAACGATGTGAGTGGACGCAAGGTGCCTATCCGCCAGGCTCGTGGGCATCTAAGCTCGTGCATCACTTTTGGTTTAGAGCACTTTGCCGAAATGGCACCGGAAGTGAGCTTTATACACGATCATCCTGGTTCGGTGCCGACCAAGCCGACCCGTGCCCTACCTCCGGGCATGGCGTCATTTGCTGTCTCGTTATCTATGGCGTCTGGCCGCAAAATCTCGCTTGAAGAAAGTGCGGAGCGTCATCTTTTCTTAACCACGAGCTCGCGCTATCCGCCGATCTCGGTAGAAGACCGACCGCTGGCTCGTGGCGTGCCGCTCTCGGCGGGTCTACGCGTGGCTTTGTCGTCCACAGCCCGTGTGGCTGGTGGTGTCTACACCGTCAACTCAGACTGCGTCAGTGCGGACTACAACACGTTAGAACTGCTGAGGACGATGCGCGAACAAAACATCCCGGCCGCACTATGGGAGTGGACCCAAGAGGAGATAGACCGAGTCGAGGTCATTATACCTGATCCACCCACACCCAAGGAGCAGCCCAAGCCCTTGGCTATGGAGCCTGAGGAAATGCTCTTCCTTCCTCGTCCGATGCCAGACGGCACCTATCCATTACCTGATCCCGTGAGTGCCACGCGCCCGCCTGTTACGACGCCTGAGCCGCCCGAGCCACTTGACCAACCAGCACCAGAGTTGGTGCAAGACCAGGCAGCGATGTTCCTCCCGCAAGTACGACCTGATGGCACGTACCCTCTGCCCGATCGTGTGAGACCCACTCGTTTGACCACGCCTGAGCCGCCCGAGCCACTGGCGCAGCCACATCCTGAGATGCTGCCAAATGCCCATGCCATGTTCCTTCCAGAGGTGCTACCGGATGGAACGTACCCACTACCGGCAAAGGTACGACCCACGCGTCTTCCGATTCCCAGCCCAGAGCCAGAGCCGGAGCCCAAGCCGGAGCCCAAGCCGGAGCCGGCACCAGAGCGAAGCGCGACGTCGGAGAGCCACGAAGCTGCTCGTGCGTCTCAGGACGAGTCTCGGCGCAGGTCATTCTTGCCCATGTTTGTCAAGCGTCTCCAGCCCAAGCCTTTCCGCCCCTTTAAAAGGCAGGGGCGTACAGATGGCGCGGATGATACGAGTATGGCGGAGACGGTGCCTGAGAGAGTCTCTCAAAGTGCGTCCGAGGCTGTCCCTGAGACAGCAGCGCCTGGCACCTCTAGCCATTCTGTTGTTCCGCTGTCGGCACCTGTACTTCGTCCTGAAGTGAATGAAGCGCAAACTGCGAAGGCAGCAGAGCATGCTCAGCCCAACACGGTCGTCAGCCACCCCGCCACCGCACTAAACCATGCGTCTGCCAGTGGCTTTGAGCCATCTGTGAATGCCACACAAGCGGCGCCTCAGTCGCCCACGGCGCAGGACATTATTCAGTCGTACCAATCATAGTGGCATGCTTCATAGTATCATATACACGCATGATTCATTCAGCCTACGATATTTCGGTATCATCGAACGGATCCTGGTCTTCGAGGATGTGCGTCGTGGGTGGTGGTGCATAAAGCCGTGGTGGTGGCGGCGGTTGCTGCGAAGGCTGCGATGGAGCATGCTCGGGTACGTCAAAAGACTCCATCGCTACCACATCGTTGTTCGTGGAAAGGCCCTGTTCGATGTTTGAGTAAGAGAAAAAGTGTTGTGGCTCTTTCGGGCGCTCGCCTGACAGACCATACCGGCCGCCATAGCCGACATAGGTATCGATAAGAATGTTGAACCACAGAAACAATAAAAATGCCACAGAAAAGTCAATGAGGCCCCACGTCACATAGTCAATGCCCTTGGCATCAGCCCAGCGCATTTCCTCATCTGTAGCGCTCATGAACATGATCCCTCCAGCGACAAGGAGGAAGGGAGGCAGATACTGAAACACGCTCACTGGGAACCATGCACCAGGTACGGTGGGACGATCCACGGTGCCACTTGGAGCATCACGGAGCACGAAGCAAATCTCAATGATGCGGCAGACGCCACCGGCCATGAGTGCATAGCCAAACAAAGCATGGATGTGGGTGGATATAGCTACCGCCTGCTTGTGTCCGCTCATGGCCCAGCCCGTGAGCATGATGATGACCGCGGGTAAGACGGAGCGTTGGCCCTTTCGACTCAGCCAGACGCCTGCGGCACCACCAGCCCACCATACGACGCCCATAAGTGTGTGCTGCAGGTCCTTGTGTGTCCATGGTCCGCCCTGGTGCTCGGTAAAGGTATTGATCATGCCCCATATGAAAATCACCCACGAGTCAAGGTACTCTTGCGCGCAGCCGCGGCGCCGGAGCCACTCGACGGCGCACTTCATCATGATCAGCAGGATGACAGAGTAGGCAGTAAAGGCTGAGCCCATAATGTAGTGCGCGAGGCATTGATTCAAGTGTCCGCCTTCACACCACGACTGCAGTGTCGCGATGCCAAACACCATCTGCGCCCATCCGACGACGGGGAATGCGCGTCCTAGCACACCATGGATAACGAGGACCACAGGCCGAACATAGCGTTCTCTCGACCATGTAAGGTGCAAGCGAAGGTACACGCCACACGCCGCCTGGGCTAGAAGGAGAAAGAAGAGCACACCTGCAAAGGTGCCGTGGACTGTATGCTTAAACTGACGACCACCATGGTGCTGACCAAAGATGAAGCCAGTGAGCGAGATGACTACGGCCGCGATAGACAGAGGCACGTGAAACCTATGCCGTACGAGACCCAGCACCATGGCCAGCGGAAACAAGACAGCCCACGCTCCAGCCTCCATCGCAATATGGAGCCACAGCCACCCATCCACGGGCTCGCTTGCCTGTTGCTTTGTCGGCACATGCGCATGATTCCCATGCGCCGCAGCTTGGGCGATCACACTTGCCCAGCACAACAATGTCCCTCGCATCGCCCACGTCGCTGGTTGAGAACCGTCGTTGGAGGTGGAGGGGGATATGAGTCCTACGCGGTCTATGGTCGCGCCGCCGACTCGGTGGCACGGGCGTTGGGACCTGGAGCACTGCCTGAGCTAAGTGCACGCGAGGGTGGTATCGGGGTGTTCATGCGACGTGAAAGAAGCCATGAGGGCACCCATCCACGGTAGGGCGGCATACTTTCGGCGATGCAGTACGACCAGGAATGATAGCGCTTAAACACGCGGACGCGGTCGCCTGCAGAGAAAGAGTGATCTCGCGCGGGGACATCTGTGAGCAAGGTAGCTGCAGAGCCACTCATTGGTACGTAGAGTAATGGAAGAGGCGCATACATCATGATCTGCTGCCATGTATCTTGTGAATCAGGCATCCGATAACACGATTGCGAGTGCAGTATCGTTGCCATCGGCTGTACGATTTCCAAGAGGCAGCCCGTCGGGGCCCAGCCCGTCCATACTTCGATCGAAGGTCGAGCTCGATCCAAGACGTACACATCACCGTGCCCATCGGCCGCGGAGTCGCGCCGAAGAGCCCACCAGCCTTGGCTCTTGGACAATACAATAAAGGTATCACCCAATTGAAAATCAAATTCGTCATCGCGCTCCGACACGTAGGGGTAGATCGCGACCGCGTATGAAATGTGCTTGAATGCGAGGTCCGCCGCGGGGCCTCTTGTGTGTGCATGGCTATGTGCCTCTGCGCCGCCTGGCCATGTCAAAAGATGACGTGTTGAAATGAGTCGAGCGTCTTTGGCTACAGGCAAGCCTGGTGCCCCCGCCCGTTGCCGGAGGGCTGGGTGCTTCATTTCCATACCGAGCTGCTTCTGCTGCTGCCTATCGTGGAATTTCCGATACGCCACTTGTACGGGCGACTCAATGTCAGCCACGTATCGCGCCACCAACGCGGCATCGGGGGTTTTTTCTTGCATGGTCTGAAGGATCCGCAGTGGTTTTTCATCGTATGCGATACAGTATTCTGTGGTAGAAGACGTTGCAAACAACAAAACGTTATGCCAGTCTTCATGGATGCCGTAAAGGCGCAGTGCCAAGGGCAACAGAGTACTGCATGGATCATTCAGCGTGACGGGATGGAAGCGCTGCTGTGCCTCATTCGGTGCTCGCTCCATGCCTCGTTGTCGGAGCAATGCGCCGATAGCCTCTAGTACGGGCGCCAACGTGCGGTCATCTTGAGCCGACTCACTCCACGGTAGCGGCGCTGTGGCCTGCAAAGCGCGCGCCTGGCCGTCACGGTCGTCCTGGGCCTCCGTGGATGTTGAGGCGGCATGCGTCAGTGGTGGCTGAGACTGCTGCACACGGGCTGTATGAGGCACGCCGAGCGTCTTCGAAATGACTGCGATCTGTTCGTGCAGCTGCATCAGTGCCGTATCGAGGTACGACACATGAGACTCGAGTGCGTAGATTCGCTCGTCACGCTCACGCAAGAGCTGCGTCATGTCTTGATACGAGGGGGGCTCAAGTTCCTGCGGCACCCAGTCGCCTGGCTCAAACGGGATATTGTGTGCGATTTTCATCTGGTATATAGCATCCAAGAGCGACACACGGTGTCCGATCGATGCGACGCCAATATCCTTGAGCGCAGCCTCGTCCATCAAGACAAGAGCCTCGCCGTCGATCCGATTCGACTCAAATGCCTCCGCATAGCATGCCATGTCCATGCTCTGCAGCCAGAGACTCACATCGCTAAGGGTCCAATGTCGCACGTCGCTCTCCATGTGGATATTCCCCCTCCCGTCCGGAAGGGGACGACGCACAGGCAAAAATCGAGCTCCGAGCTTGTGGGCCGCGCCGCGGCGCATGTGGAGATGCGTGGGCTGTGCTTCTGTCGTGCCCTAGTTGGGCGCCGCGCGCGCGAGTCGCCTGGGAAGCAGTGGAGCATGCATGCCATTGGATCTGCTGTGCTAAACCCACAGTCGCTGCAGCCAGCGCACTTTTTCACACCCTGTTCTCCATTCCACCTGGACTCTATGCGTGACGAAGCTGCGCAACATGCGAGCGTAGAGAACCAGGGGGCATCTGCTCGACTGGATGCGATCGCCAAGCTGCGTCGCGCGGCATCGCAGCGTGAAGTGAGGCAGGCCAAGCCCCCGCCCACGACCGCCACAACGGAGGCCACGCATGCTGGGACGGCAGACTCTGTGTCGTCCAACGCTGAGGCGCAATTAGTGGAGCGTAATGCGGCACGACCAGATGGTCAGTTTCCCTTGCTGTCACTGGAACAGTTGCGTCAGCGCCTCGTACAAGAGCGGAAACCCACGGGCATGTCTCGCTCGGCCAGCACGAGTGCAGCCTCTCAGGTCGCTCGGGCATACACTATGCAAAAGCTTTTGGGCGCTAGCACACCTATTTCGTACAATGACATGTTTGCGTTCGTCAGGAATGCGAGTCAGATGCGAGATGCGCCCTCTTCTTCCAAGGACCGGCCCCTGCCGGACCGAGCCCTCGAGACGCCTCGCCGCACGACACTGATACGCAGCGTATCAGCTCGCGATCATTCGCGGGTCCACGCATACAAACAGGCGGCGCGTGCTCCCCTGCCTTCGCCTACCTCGGCACAAGCTGTGAGTTCGCCGACGTGGGACGACCGAAGCTCCGTCGCACACGATTCTAGCAGCACATCCAGCTGGCGCCTGTCGCTCTACGACTACGACAGCACGAGTCCTGTGGTGTCGCAGACGAGCGCTTTGGCGCCTGTCTCGTCTACACCTAGCATACCCACGACGGCCAGTGTATCGGCTGAGCCGCCCATCAAAACGGCTGAGGCACCGTCTCATCTTCCTGCCAAACCACAACAGTCTGAACCCCGGGAACTTGATAAAAGCGCCCACTTGTTCATGACGCACAACCGCTCGCACAGCTCCTCGTCGGCCACAGTCACGCGCGTCACCGCACACACGCCCCACGTGGATACTCAACTGCCCCGCAGTGTGAAAAACTCGTCCGACATCCCGCGAGAGACGGTGCCTGCGAACCCCATGCCCAAGACACCTGCTTCAACATACCCATCCCCCGTGTCTGTATCTTTCAGTCATGAGCCAGCGCCTGCATCGGCGCCCGTTTTTACGATGGCTGGACATGCGGACGACGCGCAAAAACCCCTACCACACCTTCCCTCTGCCATGTCGCAAATGCTCGAAGAGTCTCTGGGACTGGGGCACCCAAGCTCCTCACCCTCCGTTGATGCCGCACACGCTGCCGAAGCGTCTAGCCATGTGCGCTCCAACAGCACGAGCGCGGCGACGACAGACACAAGAAAGGACTCCAAAGTGGCACGCATCTTTGGCTCTATTCGACGCAAGTCGTCGCGACGAGGCCTCGGCTCCCTGCGTCGACCCTCTAAAGCATCGAATGACTCGGCGTCGACGTCATCGCCTGTGGCGTCGCACACGCTGATGGCCTCGGTCATTTTACAAAAGGAGGTACAAGACGCGTGGCTTCACGACACTGTTATTACGATACCCACGACGCCAGCCGCTCTTATGCGCTGGAACCAAAAGCTACCGCGGCCTGTCCGACATGTTCTGGCACCTTTCCCCGCACAAGTCCCCTTAGAGGTGGCGTTGGATCCTCCGCGTCGACTTGTGCGTATTCTCCCGCTTCTCCAGTCGGCTGGCGATGAATATGTCAAGCTTCGCTATCTCTTCCTTTTTCAGGATACGGCCGTGTTGGCCAAGCCTATGATTGCGCCTATGCAAGGTGAGTCGCTTTCTGACCTAATCATCCGAAAACTGGGGTGTGCCCCCGATTTGAGTGAGTCCTGCACACCTATTACTGTGCTTGGTTTGCGCGATCTTTACGTGGATGATAGCAGGCAAGGCAAGCTGTCTGAACTAGCCATGCTGGTCCAGCGGCGCGAGGCGCAGCTGTACGCGCATCCTTTCGAGACATTGCATGTGCTGCGGATGGAGGCGCAGCTGCCGGGCTCTGAAGCATATGCGCACGCCCAATTGCTCTACGCCGGCGCATCACTGGATAGGATGGCTGTGGCTCAGTATTTGTATGCGCACCGCGACGTGATGAAGCACTATGTCATGATGCACTGCGTCACCGGAGCACCCATCGAGCTAGCACTGCGTTCCCTGCTTTCGAGCGTGCCGTGGCCACAGGATTTTGGTACGTTTGAGGCTCTGCTGTCCGCCTTTGCGGTGCACTGGCACAAGGCCAATGCGTCCGAACACCAAATGACGGCCGAATGCGTAGCGGACTTGACCTTGGCAATTCTAGGCCTCAATGATGCTTTGCACGGCGCTACGGGCCTCTTTACATACCCCCCGCATGCTATTTCGCTCGAAGAGTTTGTGAAGCTCTTTCGCGCACGCGACACACAGCATATGGTGAGCGACCGCATGCTGAGCGACGCGTACGTTGCGATCAAAACATCACCTCTTACCCCTGCTGTGCCGCGTCATGCTTGGCGCGCTGTGTCGTATGATGCGCGCGCGCTGAGTGAGCCACTGCGCCCTGGCGTACCAAGCCTGCGAGTACGCGTCTCGCTCGACCAGCCTGATCCAGATGTGCGCATTTGCCTGGTGGGACGCGGTCTGTATATGGATCCACCGGTGCTTACATTCACGCATGCCGCACACTCTGAATTTACCGTGCTGGCTACGGCGCCTGGCACGTATGATCTGCTGTTTCTGCGTACAGGACAGCATGCGCCCATGTATATCAGCGGTCGTCATCACGGCACGCAGCGCGCGCTGCCTCTGCACCTCACGCTGTCCTGCGAGGATGCGACTACGACGACGCCTGGACGCCGGACCGTGTCGCTCGTGCATTTAGCGCCGGGAGCGCCGCGCCGCGCCTTGACCTTCTGCATGACGCATCAGGCTATGGCCGAGCAAGTCCTTCGGTGCTTGCGCACTCAAGTCGAACAGGCCCGCGAGGAGGCACGGCACCAGTCGCAGACGGAACGCGACGTGCACGCACTGAGTCAGCTTGTGCTCGAGTCAGCTCTCTTTTCCCTGCCGGCGTCTGATGACACCCACAGGCTTGGTCGCAGTGGCACGATGACAGGTGCGAGTATTGTGCGTATGGCACGCGAAAATAGCTTGCTGTCTCATGTGCTATGCATGAGAGACCGGCAAATTGTCACATAGCTCAAAAGACCCGGCTGATGGCCATTCTCGCAGGACGCCTTGGGCCACCCAGAACCGCAGCGCCTCGAGTGCCAACGCCGCGTGCTGCAATTCCAGCACTCGTGCCAAGTCCTCCGCTGTCACGACACCCGGCGCCTCGTTTTCCGTCACGAGCTCCAAGACCGCAAGCTGCAGCGGCGAGACACGCATCGATACGCGCTCATTGTTCTGCAGCTCGATGTCGACGTCGACGGTGCCTAGATGCGGCAGCCATCGCACACACTTGGTAGGGTTCTGCCTCGTATAAAATGCCGAGAACTGCTGCAGGGACTGGGCCAGTCGAGTCGGCCATGTCCATGTCCGCGTGTCGAGATCGGGCCAAAACTGCCGCGACACGACCATGGGGTGCACGTACTCAGCGACGTTCTCCTGGGTGTGGAAGGCGCTATCCAAGGCACGCGACGTTGCCACATCGGCGAGCATGACGTCACAATGATGCAAACTTTGCTCACCCAGGCGTCGCTTGAAAATCGCAATGTTGTGCTGCACTCGCGAAGTATCGTAGTCCACGGTGCGGACGAGACGCTGAGCCGTGTGCTGCTCCAGTGCATGCAGAAATCCTTGGCGGTCGTGGAAAATCTGGGCAAGTAAACCCACCACATCATTGGATCGCATCAAGCGGAAGGCCGGCCCGGCATCCACAGGCCTCGGTGCCCATGTTGGGTCGACCCAGTGCTCAAGGCGTGTATATTGCTCATCCTCTGCGTCCATGTCCCATGCACTCGAGGGTGCATCATTTTCTGGCTGCAATTGTACAAGCTCGGACCGCAGAAGCTCAAATTCCGCATCATCACCAAGAAGCGCGTGCACAATCACCCGAATCGTGTCGTGTCGTGTCCGCAAGTAGTGCTGGACCGGCGGCAAGACGCGCGATAGTACCACGCCAGACGTGTCTACCATGCGCAGCGCAAATACGATATTTATATAGTACGCCAGAATCGCATGCGTATCCATATCTGGGTGCAAAAGACGCGTCTGAAGAGCCTGTGTAAATGACTGAGCCAATTCGATGCGTTCGTCCGTCTTGGCTAGCCACATCACCATATCCTCCATGGCAGCGCGGCTCTGTGGAAACATACCGACGAGCGCATACAACTGCGTTAAACGGTGCTTTCCAACCATCTTGGCCAGCGAATACTCTAGTCGAAGATACAGCGATTCATGATCCTCATCGAGTTCTGGGGTATCATCGTACATCATGGACACACTAATATCCCAAGCATTATAGAGCGTGGGTGACATGGACACAGGCTCTTTGGGCCGGGCATTCAGCATGGACGAGAGAGCTGGCATTAGTTCGTCACATAGGAGCGCATGGAGCGCTGGGTATACGGCTTCTTGCAGTGAGCCTGAGCGTGTCACGGCTTGCTGCGTCGCATGCTCCAGAATGTGCGAGGCCGTTTCAGTTATGGCACTTTGGACAGCAGCATCCAGACCCAAGATCCTAAGTTGAGTACATACCTGGGCGCACGTCGAATCCGGCACAACGTTAGTAGACTCCTCGACATGCAAGGCACTTTGGAAATAGTTTTCAATCACCTTATGCATGCCCGGCTGCATGGCAGCAGAAATAACCGTCTTACAATGCGAAAATAGGATAGCGGTGCATGTGTCATGCGGCAAAATGCCTGCCTCGAGTGCCAATGTTTGTCGGCTCACGATCCATTCGAAGCAAGTGTCGACAGCAAATGGAAGATGGGCTGTGGCATGCTCATCAGATATCAATGGTGCGAGTACCTCCATGCACAATTGGTGGAATGCGCTCATGTATGCATCAACATACCATGCGGCCAAACGCTCTTGACTGTACCGCAGGGAAGCCAAAGCTTCTCGCACGAAAGGCTGATCACGTTCTGGCGCTGCCCACGGTTCGCGTGGATCAAAGGCCGCAATAATGGTAGTCCAAATAGATGCCTGTTCTGCACCTTCCCCTTCGTTGATTGTTTTCTTACAGACACGTAGCGCCTCCTCCCACGCTGCATCCATGGCACGTTCGCCTGAAGGGATACTAGTGTATTGTGTGCATTTCTTGGTGCATCTGACTAAACCTCGACTCTCGACGCGTCCTTGCGCATGCACGCGCGTTACGGTGTTGCGACCGGCCTGCTTGCTATTCTTTGCACATGAGGGCGCCCATCACGCTCAGATATGTTCTCGCCTCTTCCTTATGCTTCATCTACTTTGTGTACGCAATTTGGAATTGCGCCCGCGTGATAAAAGGGTACAAGTTGGGGAAGATTCCTTGGTATGTGCCGGCATGTGCTGGATGCATTTCAGCATTGGGCTTGTTGAGCATGTCGCTGCCTAACAAAGAAAAAGACTGGATCAACTTCGTATATGCAACACAAAGTATTGGCTTCTTGCTAACCATTGAGCTCGTTGACAAGATGATAGACGATTGGTTCTTTCACACACGCATGACGCCAACCAAGCCCACCAGGCTGAAAAAAATGCTGACACTGATTCTTGCCTGCACACTGGTTGCGATTTACGTGAATCCAAGAAACATCATTATACCAATTGTACTGTGCATGAGTTCATTTTACTGCAGTGAGCGTTTGTCAGGGAGAATTGGCAACTTGATAAATTCTATGGATTCACAAGATTCTAGAACGCGCAGCAGCGCATCTTCTTATGCAGTTCGAGATGCTCTAGAGACTATGGCGCGCATACTGGCCAACTTCACGACCTTGCTCAGTGCATCCGCAGGTGCTTTTATGGCCGTACATGTACTAGCACTGCACAAGCCTAAGCTTGCGGATCTCGACTTTCAATATTTGGGGTTCTTTTTGTCAAACTTCCTTGGTCCCATTCCTATCACGCATGTCCTGAGCCTTTCATCTACCCTTGGACACCTGGAGGCGCTGAGAAACTATGCTTGAGTTACATTTGCTTATATAAGATTGCTGTGTTGCTCAAAAGCCCGCGTTTCCACTTGAAGCGCCTTTACGACTCGCGTTATGAAATTGCTCGTCACAGGCGCCTCTGGCCTGTTGGGGCGCGCAGTGATGCAAGAATGCACAAGAGCCGGTCACGAAGTAATAGGCTTGGCCTTTTCTCGCGTATCTGGCGCTCTCGTCAAGCTCGATCTTACCGATGCAAAGGCCATCCACGGTCTTATACAGCGTGAACGACCCGATGTCGTTATCAATCTGGCAGCCGAAAGACGCCCAGATGTGGTGGAACGTGATCCAGTGGCAGTAAAAAAGCTGAACGTTGATGCACCGGCTATTCTGGCCCAAGCATGTGCCGCCCTGGACCCGCCTGCTTATCTACTCAATATCTCCACGGACTATGTGTTTGATGGGCGGAACCCACCTTACTTTGTCGATTCGCCTACCCATCCATTGAATGCATACGGAATGAGTAAGCGGGAGGGTGAGATCGCGGTATTGGATGCAGCATTAGCAGGCCATGCCACGAACCTTCGACTGCCGGTTCTGTATGGCGAAACATTGTATAATGAGGAGTCAGCTGTCAACGTGCTCCTGAACTCTATTCGATCGAATGAAAAGCGAATCAAGATGGACGCTCATGCCGTGCGATATCCGACGAACGTCTCAGACGTAGCACGCGTGATTGAACAGTTGTCGTCTCTGTACAAAAAGCAGCTTCATTCATCTGCTATGCCCGAAACACTACATTTCTCTGCTCAAGAGGCTATGACAAAGTATGACATGTGCCTTGTGCTCAGTCGGCTATGGAACCTCGTATGTCAAGAGGAAGTATCCTCGGTGGAGCATCTCGACCCACAATACGAGGCTGATGCTAATGCTGGTACTAAACGCCCTGGTCATTGTAAGCTGGACATTTCGACGACAAATGAGCTAGGCATTGATACAAGTTGTGTCCCATTTGATGAATGGTGGCGTAACTACTTAGAGCACTGTGATCGTCCTGCTCCTTTGCATGGCGAATCCAAGCTTGACAATGATTTTTCATCGGCGAAGGAAGCAATCTCTACTGAGGAGGATGCTGAAAAACAAGGTGCGAGTGAATTGTCTTCTAACGCGAAGAAATCTGATGCAAGTGAGGCTTTTAGTGAATCTGTTCATGAAACGGGGTCCAGCTCTAAAGAAACAGAGACTGCCCTGCCTATTTCTGACGAAGAAGAGCGGTATGGAACTCGGACTCCGAATGAGCGCGAAAACGAGGTGCATGAACAGCCAAAAGTAGAATTCCTTGTACGTGTGGGAGACCCGCAACGAGTGGGAGATCCGATGACAGCGCATGTTGTGTATACTGTACGTGTGCAAACAAATGCGCCATGGCTCTCTCGTCCAGAATATTCTGTGCTGCGGCGGTACAATGATTTTCGATGGCTCCATGCGGCCATGGTGCACAATCATCCAGGTGTAGTCGTCCCACCTATTCCCGAAAAGGTCAAAGTCGGCCGGTTTGCGCCCGAACTGGTTGAATTTCGTCGTCGGTCTCTGGAACGAGCATTGCTCAAAATGCTTCAACATCCCATTCTTCAACAAGATGATGATCTGGCTTTGTTTTTGGAAAGTGGAAATCTCACTGCCGATATACATCAGCGTGATCTTCGTAAAGGTCCTGTTGTAACCCCGGAATACAAGACGTACTTTGGTTGGAGCCATGCATTTCATCATTACCGTTTCCAAGAGCCTGATGAGTGGTTCACTTCGCAGTTGAACTATTTGTCTCAATTTGAAACACGCATGAAAGAAATTTGTGATGCTTTGACTACCCTCTCCCACAAACGAGCAGAGCTAGCCGATGCATACTTACAACTGTATCACAGTCTTGTGGCTTTATCAAGCAGTGGCATGTCGCGTAGCGTCTCAACGTGCTTTGCCATTTTGGCTGATATGAAAAAGCGTTCTGCCCAAGCATGCACTCAACTTGCTGATTACGAAGCAAATGTGTTTGGCCTCGCTCTTTATGAGTATGAACGCCTTGTCGGAAGTATTCGCAAAGCTTTCCAATCTCGTGAAGAAGTATGGCAGGCATGGCAGTGCGCCGACGATGAGCTTTCTCGCGTCCGATCGAAGTATGCAAAGTCGAATGAAACGCACATTGATACCCAGAACCACGCATTGACTCATACACAACTTGCGTATGCGGCTCTTAGTACACGCTTCGAGGAGGTAACACGACTCAGTAAATTGGAAGTGGAGCGCTTTGAATGCGGCAAGGCGCAAGAAATCCGTACGGCATTTGAAGAATATGTTCGTGTGTTCTCTGCGATCCAACGAGATATTCTGGATGAGTGGGAGCACTGTGGATCGATTGTACAGCGTATAATAACCAAGAACCAAAACAAGGTGTGTATATCACAGCATGGTATGTGAGCAATGTATCGCGTCCAAAAGATTTTCTCGTCGCTTTTGCGACTTTCGCACATGTTAGACTGCCGATCTGCATGACGGATCTTTTTCTTTTATGATGGGCCATACAGGGCGTGCATACCATGTATCAGCGTGTAAAGCGCAAGCTAACAAAGCAGGCTACAGGAAAAGAAACAACTCAATAGTCTTTACTCGCAGTAGCATTGTCATCCGCTACCGGTCGTATCGCCACCAATGTATCATTGGCTAAGCGACACAGAATATCGTTCCGCAAAGACGTCTCGACCAACACATCTTCGATACTTGTGGCTGCCTGCATTAATCTTATCGCAGATTGAGCATAGCGGTCTTCCATGTTAGCTGCGGAGTCGTTTTGCGCCTGGATGTCATCAGTCAACGAGACAAAGGGAAATCCGAACATGGCGTCTCTTTCACTTGGCTGTTTGGATGAAGCAACAGCGCCGCCATATGTATAGTCTGGACACCCATAACCGTCACGTCTCAGAATGATAGACGAAATGCGAATAACATAACGCAGTATTAGCACCGAAAGAAACGCAATACCACAGGGTAACGGTGGCTGCCCGGCCAAGGCTGTCGGTATCGATGGCGTACGTTCCACGTCGAACGTAATTACACCAGGGCGCTCATGTGTACCCAAAGCAGGTGTGGCAGATGGGGCATATATGATATCTTGTTCATGTACAGGTGGCAAGTGGGTACGCACATGCAAATGCAGCTCGGCACGCTGAGATGCTTCGTCATTCGGCGAAGCAGCAAAGGAACATCCTTGGCATCGACACAAACCATCAGAAGAATGAGCCACATGTGACACCAAATGCTCTCGCACATTCGCCCAAGTGTGTGCCTGTGGCGTTGGACACCCAACCCATGGACATGATGGCCCGGCCAAACTCTCACGGATCCGTGGTGCTATGCCACGAATGACAAAGCGCGACTGAGCACCAGCGACACCAGAAATGACCATCGCAGCAGCACCAGGGAATGTTTGAGATACATTACGAATCAAGTTGGCAGCTGGCTGCAGAGGCGCACCTCCTGCATTGGCAATAGGTGTGAATTGGTCGCGATATGCAATCCAAAAGTCCATCTGTGTGACTTCGCCTTGTGCGTCGTATTCGAATAACGTCTTCATCCATTGTGTACCCCGCTCAGGTTCAGGCAATGTCTCAATTTGGGAGCGAATGTCTGATGGAAGCACTTTCCATCGCTGCCGCTCCATGGGAGACATTTTTTCACGTCGTTCCCATTCGCGATTTTGGCGAATTCTTTGAGTGTTAGGCACAAGACTTGCCCACCATGCGTGCTGATTTGAAATCATAGGCGAATCGCGTTCCCACACTGATTTTCCAAGAGACAAGTTCCGTGCCAGGAAGTGAACAATAGCGTGCGTTGGCACATTATCCAAGCCTAGCATGAGTGCATTATCATCAATGGTCAAAAGCTGGTACAACAGGTCCAACACAGCTTCCAGCAGCTCTGGATCTTGTGTGAGTGGAAGCAGCAAAAGACATCGCTTGACGAGACCCAGTGAAGTGGGATGTAGTGCCATGTCCACTTCGACAAGCACTTGGGAATTCTGTGCATTGGAAGCAAATGCACGAATGCATCGCAATGATCCGAGCAAGAGAGCCCGGTCCTGAGTTGTGTTAATCCAGTCATACAAAATTACGAAAAGTCGGTCTTCGACGAAATGAGGAGTCGTATCCTTTTCAGTATTAAGAACAAAACGACGTCGTACCCAATCGCTTAAAGTCAGATGTGGTGCGAGATTTTCGAGTATGTCGAGCAAATTTATGCGAATATCGGCGCACTGTTCCATTGCCACACCTTTAATATCAAGTACAAGGGCGCCATACAGGTGGTTGAGAAAGTGTGGAACTTGTGCGATCGATGGGAGATTGCTTTGACTAAGTGCCAAGTTACGCAATATAAGCACAGATTCCAGGGTACGACGCAAAAGAGCTGCATCACGAATATATTTGAACGGCTGGAATGGCTCTGTAGCTGCAACGGGAGAAGGCGGTTTATGTGTCAACCTTACGCTGGCCATAGCAATACCCGCAAAACACCCATCATCATCTCCGCCTGTTCCTTGATCAACGATAAGTCCATTCAGGTTTTGTGGACGCTGCATCACGTCCCACTCCGAACGAGATGCACCATGCGTAGCAAGGAACAAACGCCGCAAAAAATCAGCCAGCGCTTCTGCAAGGCCAGGATAATTCGTTAAAATGAGTTTATCTGACGCTTCACTTGTGTACATAGCTAACCTTCGCAGGGCCCAGTCTACTTGTGATGGAATCCCTGAACGCAATGATAAGCACAGCCGGTTCATGGGCCCTGGTTCCAGGCACGCATCTGGGATAGCATTCAGTGAAGCTGGCTGACCTGCACGCGTCGCGAGCATCTGTGAGCGCAACACGTCATAGGAAGTAGCCATTTTATCAATATTTGAACAGGTCAGAACAATATCTGCCCGTGTCAAGCGATTCGTAGTCCACGGCCGTTGTTGTTGGTAACTCTTGTTGCGAACGCGATGCCTACCATAAGAGCCACGTGGTATTCCTAACAGCTCCACAGCTACATGACACCTGACTCACTACGCGTGGAAATGGGCATACTGATAGATCGGCGCTCGAGAACACCTTTGAGTTCATGCACCATGACCTGAGGCTGAAAAATGTCTGTATTCACGTTAAGACTCGCACGTCTCTCATTTTTCAATCGAATTCGTTCGGCACGCGTCATTTGTGACTTTGGAAATAGAGCAGGCACAGACGACGTATCACCTTCAAACACTTCCTCTTGGCCCATCGGCGTAGGCAGATGTGAAGGCGAAGTGGAATCGAGAAGTAGATCATGAAATATCTGAGGACCTTGCGCACCGCTAAGGTATTCGACATTTTCATGCATTGCCGAAGGAGACGATGGTATACTGCCCCCTTCTTCCTTGTCTTCAGTGAACGAAGACGATTCAGAAGATGAAGATATTGTATTGGTATTATGTGAGAAGTCTTTCGGAGCTGCTCCATAGAAAATATTTTGACCTGCTTCCCAATCAGATGACAACGACAGCAAGTCTTCACGCACGCTGTCGAAGATGGACCTCATCATATCTTTATTTTGAGAGCATGGAGGAATCTCGTTTTGAACGCCATGCAATGTTGGTGTTGGCAGATGCAGTTCTTCACAGCATACATGTAGTTTGCACTGAATTGCCCGAAGTGTACGTCCCATTTCCGTCAAGTGATCACCCAAGCTAGCATGGCTTTCAAGAGGAAGTGTAGTGGAAGACGCCTCAGAATTCGGCTCCACGACATGGAAATGTTTTTGTACCTGTTTTTTCATATATGAGGACATTTGCCAAAACAGGTTCGTTAATGCAGAAAGCACCTCATCTAGCACTTCTCTCCGCCAGAACGTATCGAGCGTTTCGCATGTTGAGTCAATATGAATGCGATCCCAGTCCAAACCCAGAAGTGCGTACAATAGTGACTGACGCGTAGAATGCATGCTTTCGAAGTGTGAGCGAACCGATAAAAGAGATAAGCGATCGTATCGTTCAGATTCTTGATGCTTGAATTTTGGCGCTGGCGATCCATTGAACTTGTCATTTTTGAGTAGCGATGGCGAAGAAATTGTGTTTGAACATTGCTGGCCATTGGATTCATTGAGCAAGCTTTTGCGCCTCAGTTGGCGTGCCGGCGTGTCTGAGGCAGACGAAGACAATGAGCTTGGTATAGGAAAAGACATGACTGTCGCCACATCCTTCAAGGGATTTTGCCGCACAGTGGCAAGTCCTCGCGAAAGAGGCACATCGCTAAATTCAATGTGCTTTTCTAATCGACGCAACGCAGCATTGCAATGATAAGCGACTTCCTCCAATGCATCGACCATGTCCTTTCTAAGAGCTAAAAGTCGCAATGGAAACCTGGAGCGCTGGCTGTATTCAAAATTTTTGAGAGATTGCAAACCGTCTGCTGCCTCCAGCCTAGATATAGGCGCCAATGGAGACGATAATCTGTATCCTCGAGACACCAGTTCAACCTCTTGTATAGCTGCTAGTGCATCATTAATACTGTAATCCATTGTCTGTGCAGCTTTAACAAATTCTTGTATTTGTTGTAGTATATTTACTTGCAGATAAATACGTTCATCGACCACCCAAACAGGGTTCGGTACATTTAGCGCAAGAAATGGCAGATGATTAGCGGGAGGCGTCGAAACCACGCACGATATCATTTTTGGTGACCATGAAAGTAAGTCAGACGCACCCGAAAAAGAAACTAAAGCGTCAAGTCCAATAGAAAGCAAAATACAGTAAGAAAGTGGGAGCCTTGCGTGGAAATAGGCACACAAGATCAAAATGATGACAACCATTGGCATGACAGACAAAGATCCGACAATCCGGACAGATACTTCATGACATGCAGGTGGAATGTGAGCAAAATATATTTTTTCAGCAGAGGGTATCCAGCTTTTCGGTTGAGCCAAAGCTTCATGTCGATGGTCGTACATAGAAATGGACAACGTCGAGCCAAGTAGGTAGGATGACACAATCGTATATTTAAGCTTTTCAGCAAATTCTTCCACACCTTCATCAGGCTCATATGCTGCTTTTTCTGCTTCAGAAATTGCCTCTGATATAGATGCTTCATGAGGCAACACACTCTTGCAAAAGCGATGCCAAGCATGTGTCCAGCTCTTTCTGGTTACAGGTGTTGTATTAGGACTCGCTGAAGATGAGTTCAAACCGAGCGTCGCTAAAATTGTAAGACATACGCTAAATACATACAATCAATGTAAGAAGCAATGGGACCATCCTGTAACACAGGCTCAGCCATTCGATGCACCTAGGAACAGGGCAAGCTTAGAAACTCGCACCAAAATGCTACCCCTATTGTACCAAGTCTGACGTAAGCCACTTCCAGTGATCCCTGGAGACAGCGCTGTATAGGCGCCAAGGCCCAATCCTGACGCGTACTGATTGGCTTCCCACGAAACATCGCTTTTATGACAAGCTACACGGAGAGAAAGAGTTCAACTTCGTTGCCGAAGGCGACGCTCACGAGCAGCTGCGAGTCTTGATTGCTTTTCAGCATGGTTCAGCTCATTTGCAACATTAGAGGGTTGCTGTTTGGATTTTGTGGCGTCTGCCATGAGCGCATCCAAGGCACGCGAGCGTGACTGATTCAAGTTCTGAGAAGTGTTGTCCGACTTGCGGTACAATGGCGCGGGTTCAGGGCGACGAGATGAGGCATTGCCGCCCGAATTAGTACGGGCATTATTCATGCTAGAACGGATATTTTCCATGAATGACTTTTGTTTGACGTGTGGCTTGACAGGGTGCTCAATTTTAGTGGGGAGACGAAGTAAGCGTTTCATGAACTTTGTGCGGAGAAGCAGTAACTGGGCAAGAGAAAATGTGTTTGTGGTTGACCAGTACAATAGTAGGGCAGAGGGGAAGCTAGAAATGAACCAGGCAGCTAACACGGTAACACCCCGGAGTATATACTTAACAATGCGGGCCTGCTGACTCTGATTCATTGCCGTTGTTCCAGTCTCTGCGCCAGTTTCAAGAACAAGAAGTGTCATGATGGTACTAATAGCAGGAAGCGCGTAGTATGGGTCAGCCACTGTAAGGTCAGGGAACCAAGCCACACCACCAGTGGTAAGGGCAGGAAGTGGTGCCTTTGCGAGTCGATCCAAAGCAAAGTAGAAAGACAAAAAGACAGGCATTTGAACAAGCGGCAAAAGAAGAGACTTGAACGGCGAGCAATTATTATCCGAAAGCAACTTACGAACTTTCATAGCGGCGCTTTGCATTTCTTGTTGGTTGCCAGTGGACTTGGCATACTCCATGTCCTTAATCATATCCTGCATTTGAGGCTGTATGTTCGACAGTCGGATCGAGTTGCCCTGAACGTACACAATAAGTGGTGCAATAGCTAGACGAATGCCGCATGTAACAGCAATAATCGTTGCCCACCATGGAAGATCCGTATAATACTGCACTGCATCAAGAAGTTGTTGTAGTAGTCCAGAGGGCGAATAGCCTCCAAGACCAAGCGCCTTCAACTCTGTTGACGCTGTTTCAGCCGCTTGGGAAATAGCCTCGCTTTCATGTCCGACAGCTGAACTGATGGCGTTTTCCGCATGGGCGATACGGTCATGAATCGAAGGACCCACATCAGCCAGGTTCTGCTGGACATCATGACTTGCACTTTTCACACTCGATGCAAGAGCTTCGCCATGTTCAAAGATAGCCTTTCGAGCATCCTCGTTCGTGGTTTTAGCCCCCCACAGGGAAAAAGCACGCGAAGATGTGCCGTTCATTGTCATAGAAGCACAAAAAAGTGGAACAGCTGCGGTTTTTGTACGACCATGGGAGAGCATAGTGAGTCCTTGCCGCACAGTGACTCTGTACATCATATTACTCAAACGATGCATCGCCATAGTGTACGGGAGGATGAAAGAAGTTCTCGGAGGAAGCCACAAGCCGTCGCTTGCAGTCACGTGGCAGACCATCGACATTCACGAACATACTCACCTTGACAGAATGAGACGCCAGCCATAATAAATGACCCTTACTGCATATACATTTTACAGGCATCTATGATCATCGCATCCATAATACATATAATAAGAGTCCTAACATGCTGGCACAGGTATCTTCGGAGATGGTCTTCTCACGGTTTCCTGAATTCGGACAGCACGGGGAGAATGAGGTTGAATGCGGTATAAATCTCCTCTCGCACCTTTGCACCAGTGAGTACAATTTTTCCGGACACGAAAATGAGCAATACAACTTTGGGTTTCACCATGCGATATATTAAGCCCGGGAATAACTCAGGTTCATAAGAAGAATAGACACCGTGGCTGTAAGCCAGACCCTCGAGACGAATAGGGAAACGGACGTCACACGAGCCGACAATGTTCTGGATCTTAAACTCACTGAAACGAGCCTCAAATCCGAGCTTTTGAATAATACGTGCATATTTGCGACTAGCCAAGCGGCTATCATCTTCGCTTTTAGCACCTGTGATTACCATTTTCCCTGATGCGAAGATTAAAGCGGTGGTCTTGGGTTCACGGATACGCATGATAACCGCTGCAAAACGCTGTACAAAAAATTAATACTCAAACAAAACAAGCATACCTTGGGGTTGTATTCAGCATTCCGTGCGTGAAGTGCAATGGTTTTTAAATCCAATCTCGCTTCGAGGTTTACCGTTGCCACAATATTTCTGTTCAGTGTTAGCTTGTCCACTGATTTGGGAGAGGACGTACTGTAAAGTTGGAACTATGCCATGCATGCTCGACAGAGTCTGTTCCGTAATGGACTGCGGCACGGATGGGGTATCCTTTACATCGGGCTTGCCATCTTCTTTTGAGCCATTCGAGGACGTAGAATCAATGCCCTTGCTTTGGGTGGGAAGGGAGAGGGGCTTTTGTTGTGGTAGAGCCTGTGATGTGGACTTTGCCTGAGCTTGAGGAAGTTGTATAGGACCACTTGAAGACATGGATCTCAGCCCAATCACGGACGCAGGACTTCGACACCTCCTACAGCTAAACCCACGCGGATTGGGGGATAAATTAAAATCCGGCCTCCCTTTATATATGTTTGCCACATTCCTCCCGCGAAGTCCCGCGTTGAAGCCACGTGACCTCCACTGATCGCGAAAAAACTGCGGCCACATCGCCTCGATGGCTCTTCCATAGCCCTTGCACGGTCGAAGAGAAGTTGGCCGAGAATCACCATACAACCTTCTGAAGTGGTTGGGCGTGAATAGAGAAGGAAGGAAAGGCTATCAAAAACCCGCATGACTTTCGCAGTTTTTTAAGGCTGATGCCAAATACAACGTTGCAATCGAACTCATCGACAGAGACGCCACAACCAGCAGCGATGAACAGGAATAACCCAGCATTCCTTAACAAGTTGCGCAGCATGGTCGATGATCCTAATACTGATGAGCTCATCAGATGGTCCCCTGCTGGTGATACGTTCCTCGTTCCAAACCATGTGCGGTTTGGTGAAGAAGTGTTGCCTCGATTTTTCAAGCACAATAACTTCTCGTCATTCGTTCGACAATTGAACATGTATGGCTTTCATAAAGTACCTCATTTGCAGCAAGGTGCTTTGAAATCGGATCAACCATCTCAAAATGAACTTTGGGAGTTTTCAAATCAATGTTTCCATCGCGATCACCCTGATTTATTATCTAAGGTACAGCGGAAGCGGAGTGGGAAAGAGCGGGATCATCATCATTCCAACTCTATCGATGAAACGAACCGTGTTTTAAATTCTATGAGTGGTGCGTTAACGAGAGGTGATTATGACATGCGGGGGGACTCTCATGAAGTATCCAATTTCGTTGGCTCCGTTCAAATGTCGAATTTGCTCGGCGCTATTCAGGGCTTGAAAAACAATCAGCGAACGCTCATTGAAGAATTATCTAAACTACAGCATTCAAGTCAGGCCTTATGGCAACAGAGTCTTGAAAACCGACAACAAGTTCGACGGCAACAAGATACAATCAATCGAATTTTGCGTTTCTTAGCCAGTGTATTCGGTTCATCAAACGTGGGCGATATTCTTTCAAACCCCTCTAGTGCCGACTATCATAACTTTGGCATGCCTTCGGATGGAAGTGCGACATCCCATGATTTTTCAGCGCAGGGCGATGCATTCTCCCAGAATGCGCCTCGAGGACCGGTGCGCCCACAGAAGCGGGCACGACTACTTATCAGTGACACTCCTTATGCTGACCCTATGGCCGAAGACAAAGACGCCTCCAACTTAGATACCGAAGAGCTTACGCCCGTAAGCGCAGAGCAACGATTCACAGAAGCTGCAAGCGACACAGATGGTGGATCCCCTAAACTGGGCATGACGCCTACGTCCCCCTCCTCTTATACACCTGATATGATACTAAATGGCAATTCCACTGACTCGGACGCTTGGCAATCAGACCAGACATTGCGTAACTTCCTACCAGAGTCCAACGATAGCTCAGCCTGGTTGGCTAACATATTAGCTAGCCAAGGACAGGGCTCTAATGCTTCGAATTTGGATGTGTCCCGCTTGGATCCGCAGCTTCTAAGGTCTTTACAGCATACTATCAACCAGCAGTCAACACCCAAAATGCCTTCTTCCTCAAAAACTAATGCACCCGGATTGGTTAGCAGCAATACGAGAAGTGGCATGTCGACCTCTATAACACCTTATGGCTCCTTGATGGCCAACATGCCTCCAGCCTGGCGGCAACCTATACCTCAAATGAATGAAAAAGATAATTTGGTTCCTGAAGAGCAACTCTTTCATAATGTAGAGCGTTTAAATCAAGAGGCGAAAAACAATATGGATCAAACAAACCAACTTCAAAACCAGATCCAAACATTAGTGAAGAATCTTCGCCTGGAACCCAATCAAGCGCGTAACATGATCGAAAATGAATCTTTCGATTCCAAGAATAACACGCTTACAGATTCGCGAAACCCTGGATGGGTGGCACCTTCATCTATCCTTGGTGCGACATATCCATCCTCACCGGCAAACTTGGTGAATGGTGTATCAGCAAGCGCCCAAAATGATTTTGATCTTGATTCTTTCTTGAATCAGTTTGTGGATCCTGTGAACCAACAAAGTCCCTCTTTTGATCAAGCAAACTCGCTCATGACCGAAGAATCGCCTGACGCACCTGGCTCTAAGAATAATTAAGTTCTTTTTTTCTAGATATTGGCATCATCGCGAAATATACATGTACCGGTAGTTATGATAGTTGTACAGGGAAATATCATAAATCGTAAAAAACTAATCAACTATCGTAGGGCATTGACTAGCCTAAGTTTGTCCATAGGCGCAGCTTGAGCACTGCGTTGGACGGACCTACGAGTGGCATCGAATTTTCTTGTCGTGCGAAGCGAACGCGCCCGTTCAATTGCCATGGGCGGCTTATTCTCATCTGCTTCAGCTCGGCTAGTATGGATCACAGGCACTGTCGTAGTAGGCATTCGTGAAGAGGAATAAAGTGCCTGTCTCAGCAGTACAGGATCCGCCACGCCCTCATATTCTGCCTGTGCATACTTTGCACGCTTAGTGCTCTTTGAATGCAAAAATTCGTTCAAGTTCGTAGCCTGTGCAGGTGACGTTGACTCTAGGATGGATCGCATTCGGCGTGCCATCTTAGAGACTTTATGGAACTTTGTTTTTGATATGTCTTTGACATTTTCGAGATCGGCGGCAGAAGCGAGTGCTGAGGGTGCCTTGGCTTTGTCATGATGTGAATCATCGTGACTCAGTAAGCCATGCTGCCGATTCTCATTTGAAGAAGGGACGGGCGAACACGACCTGAGCGAAGCTGGCACAATCGAGGTGAGGGCACTAGACTCATCACGGGAATCCGACACTGCTTGAAAAGCGGGTATATCCGTGAGCGGTGTAGATATAGACGAAGCTGCTGAGTGCGCGTGAGCATGTGACATTGCTCGTGTATCGTCCAAAGATGTCGTTGGCCTTGGCTGCGGTGAAGTTGGCCTTGGAGACGCTGGGTTCTGACGGCGCAGCTCCATCGCAGAAGCGGGTCGCTCTTTTTTCGTTGTACACGAGTCGTCATCCATGGAAATATGTTTTGATTTTGGCCTCGCAGAGGCTCTGACTTCTGGCGCATTGCCCTCTGACGCATTAGGTTGATCGTTTATGGCGCTGATGAGCCAATCAAGGGCATCTTCGGACGTGTTAGTACGGTCGGGTGACTCTTTCTCAGTTGCGGAGTTTGAATCAATACCGACATCGGTGCCCTGATTTGGAATCTCGCAGATCATCTGCATGGGTAACATATCGGGCAGGCTCGGCTGGGGACTTGCGCACCTAGCATAGCCACGCCCGGAGACTCTGGGTGTAGTAATACCCACGGGAGATGATGGCGAATCAACAGGTGGGCTAGTCATGATCGAGGACACATGGCTAGAACGTGAATGTGTTGACAAGCGGCTAGTGGTGCGATTCATAACGGTCTGATGCAGCAATGGACTTGATTGCTCGGTATGCGGAGGAAGCACAGGGCTCTGTGATGGCATAGGCGGGCTCTTTATCGAGGGAGATGAAGCTCTTGGAGAGCTATGAGGCAATTCGGCAAGCGCAGGTGACATGGGTTTAGGTGAACTAGCCTGATGAACTTGGATACTCTGACGCAGCAAGTCCGCCAGTTCGGGTGCTTTGCCACGCGCTTTGATGCCGCGGCGCTTACACAGATTTACAAGCTGCTCGCGGCGTAGGCAGTACAAGGCTTCGCTTTGGATCAGTGCATTGTCCAAGTCACTGTCCATTATCGTAAACACTCGTAGTTGTGATACAACCACGGATCGCTAAACAACATAGAACAACACACTAGTCTAAATTCTACATCAGAAACGAGTTCCACAGACTTGGCAGGCACGCCAGTCCGTATATTTTTTATTAGTCATGATGATGTGAAAGTGTATCAGCTAAAGTGCTGCAGCACAAAGGTATCTCGAACGACCCGAGCCTCGGCCACGGTAATCGCTTCTTCGACGGCACGCAAAGATGCCAGTTCATTGCGCTCCCAATCCGTGAGTAGACTGTTAGCATCCTCTCGTACATCAGTACGCTCAGATTTTCGAAGCAAAGAAGTCTTTTGGGACTGCTCATAAAGTCGGCGGCGGCTCAGCTGAATAAGAGTGCGATGGAGTTGATCCTGGAGCCAAGACTTGCAATGAACCGCATCCACATACCAAAGAAAGAATGTACGTTGAGGGTTGCGTTCATTGCTCTTGGGTACTTCTTGCAAGCTCAAGATCGACGCAGCAAAAAGACGCGAACAAATATCGCGTGTTTCACCCATGGAGATTAAACCGATTTTAGAAATGTGCTTTTCTTCAAGCTTGCCCTTCTCAACAAGAATGCTAAAGATGCGACCAGCGATCGGACCGAACCGATCGACAACCACATCACGAACCATGTCGAGTTGTAGTTGCCTGATAATATTAACATATTCGACGGTGAAGGTTGAGGCGACACGTGTTCCTGTTGTCGCGCCCGATACGCTGCCAGAGCCACAAGGCGCCAAAAAACGAGTGGAGTGTACAGACGAGGAGATGTTGTCGTTGCACGTCAGTACAGCCACATACTCGGCCAATAGTTCGCTAGTCGACGGTGTAGCCGACCGTTTCGTATCATACTGTGCCATGATGGAGCGCTTGTCAAAACCACGTTGAATGCGAGTGTCTTTCGGAATTCGATGTGCAAGTGAGGAAACAGAGATAGGCCGAGAACGCTCATCTTTTTCGCACGGGGCTGTCCCAGGTCGGTCGGTTTCAAGCATATAACGCATAATCTCACCCGTCATTGAATTGTATCGAGATGTCGTAGCTCGCACGATAATATCGTTACGCAAGCGAATATGGAAAAAGTCATAATGTACACGGAGCCACACATTCGAATCAATATCAATATCATCACGCGACACACTCACATCAGTATTGGAGCGTCGCTTTTGTCGTTTGTCACGGTTTTGATCACTAGATGCTTTCCGTACCAGACCCAGCCGAAGGCCGTCAGTATCGCCAATTGAGCTACCTTCCCAATCACGATAATCTTCCTCGTTAATAATAGATTCAACTTTTGCTTTGATTTCTCGAAGAGATTTAGCCGTTGGAACACCCCTTTGCGTCTTTCGAAGAGACAGTTCTAGCGTCAGCTGGCGGTCCAAAGGTGAGACATGTTGTATGGGTGTGCTGGGCCGTACAACTGAATCTTGAAGCATACTGACCAGCAGCACACGCAAACGAGCAATCCGGTTAGCATCAGGCACTTGAGTCTCGTCTGAATGAGTAAGTGCGCTTAGTATGTCTGCAACACGCATTTGGCCGTGGTATAAAAGGACTCGAACAACGTCTTGAGCATCATCACCACCCCATGCATGAGCCAAAGACAGGTATGTTCCGAAGCGTAAACGACAAAGCACTTCTTCTTGGTTAATTTCAAAAAACTCTTCGCCAGATAATGCGTCGCCAGTCGGCTTGGAGTGCAGGACGCAATGGTGCTGGATCAAAACAATAAGCGCTTGCTGTACAACGCGCAAGGGAAATAACCTACTAGAAGCTTTTGATGTGAGTTCTGATCTTTTCGGGGTGAGGTGTCCGGGAATAGATACAGGAGATGCATTGAGGTAACGGACCAGCTCAGGCACCGTGAGACGGCCTCGACGAAGAAGCACGTGTGCGACACTCTACGCAGGTTAGACATGGATTCTGACTGCATACATACTTCGACAATGGGACCAAAATGTTCGCGAATGATATGCAGGCACAGGTGCGATTGTTCACGCACACTGACGCTGCTCATCGCCGTTAGGTAACGGACGTGGAAGCAGACCCAGGAGCTGTGGTAAAAAAGGACATGTCTACGCAGCTGACTAATGCAACTAGCCTTCTGCATACCATGGCATGGTGGTCTCTAGAATCAGTGATCAAGACGTTTAGGTCCGAGAACCCGAATCAAACATCGCATGGTACTTGTCCTGTTGATCATGATACACGCGAAAGGTATTTAGAAGAGAGCAAGTGTCCTGTTGACCATAATGCTCAAAAAACATACTTGGACATGGCAAAAAGCCAAGCGTCTTTTCCAAAGCGTGGGGCTAAGCGTGCTCTATCGAATGAGCGAGAAGTATCATCTATACCGAGGTATTACCTAGACCAAAACAACAGTGATGCGCCAGAATCGGCGCATGCATCTGCCGATGCAGTGTCAAATGGTGATAACGAAAAGCATTGGGTGTACCCCTCGCCACAGCAGTTTTATAATGCAGTTCGGCGCAAAAACCACAATGCGCGTGTAGAGGATATGGACGTGGTGGTTCCTATACACAATGCTGTAAACGAAGAGGCTTGGCGCCGCATCACCGAATGGGAAGATGCATGGAAGTCTGATGCCGATGCGCCCCGTCCCCAACTGGTCAACTTTGTTGGGCGTCCTCGTGACATTACATGGCGCGCATGGTTCCGCGGCCTGGCCGGTTACGAAATGCCATTCGACCGACATGATTGGGTGATTGTTCGTCCACGGTCGGACGATGACCAAACACCTCAGACGATGCGATATATTATCGACTTTTACGCTGGACGTGCACCATCCTCGTCCTCAACAAATTCTCCTGTGAGCTTTTACTTGGATGTGAGACCAGCACCAAGTAGTATGGAGGGCATTGCTATGCGTTTGCATCGGTGGTGGATGGATATGAAGGTATGATTTTAAAGCACGTCGTCCAGCGAGAGGGACGGTTCTTCTTCATCAGATGGGAGTTGATCAAGATGAAGGGCGCGACGTGTTCGATGCCATATAAACCAACTCGATGCGACAGCAAAAAGCATGCTTACAAATATAAATGCAGCATTCATCCGCTGTGACATGGGATCCAAACTGTCGCGCATGTCCCGGTCACTCAACTCGTATATTTTGGCGCCCATGAATAAAGGGAATATAAGCCGTGGCGCAGTGATAAAGGTGCTCAAGCCAAACGTACCAAAGGATAATGAATCCAGCGAAGCGAGGAGTAAGTTTGTGTAGCAAAATGGCAACGGGCAGAAACGCGCCAAAGTCGCCATGACAAGGCCATGCTCGGTTATAGCACGTTGCAGGGCTTGGAATCGGCGGTCTTCTCTGAGGCGTGCTAACATCTGCCATTGGCCATGCAAATGATGCAGCACTCGACGTAACACCATCATGCTAATGCAGGCACTAAGAACCAACCCGATTGTGGCGAGGAACCATGCATATAGAAGGGTATAGACCTGCTCCGAAATGGTGGCATGGGCATCTGTCGAAGCAAAGGCCATGCCAAAAAGAGTGATGCACGTCGTGAATCCATGCATAGGTGGGAGTGCACAGACTGTCATAGAGATATAAAGAATTAGAATGCCCAATTTTGAATGGGAAATCCACGCGGCCAAGCGCGCCAACGAGTGCAGAATTTGATCGCCTCCATAGTATGTGACCATGGCGAAAATGAGAACTTGTGTAGCGACAATCAAGACGACACACACTCTTTGTAACGGTGTTAGTGACGCAAAGCGCCACTTTATGTGATGCAGAATGTGTGTGACATGCATACGCAATACAGGATGACCGCGGGGTAAAAGGGCTCAGTTGGAGTTCCTGCAGTTAGCGGCCCGATCAAACGCCCGATCAAGACAGACGCGTGCATAGAATTTCACCACCACATCTCGAATGGCACTACCGACACCTACCAGGTATGGCATACTGCCGACCGAGATGGAGTATGTGGCCAGCTCAGAGACCATCGTTGATATTCTACCGCTTATATCGTTAGACCGCGTGCGATTGCTAAGCGGTACGTATGGCCCATTTGAGCCTCCGGCCCGTGCTCAGGTACCTTTATGGCTCGCTATTTTGTTACGAAAGAAGCGAAAGTGCGTGATTGTGCCTCCCGAATGGCTAAGTATCGGTGAGTAGAATGCTTTGGGGCATGCATCTAACGCCAGAAACTTTAGCTGAATTTCTGCGACAAGAGACAGTCACGTTGCCATTCTCTCCTCTTCCACTCCATTATGTGGCCATAGCGCATCTTCTCTTGGAACATGCGGCGGAAGATATACCCGATGCATCGCGTGTGCGAGCATTGTTGAAAGACTTGCGTGAAGCGAGGCAAAGTAAAATACTCGCCGGACTTGGGATGATTAATCCAGCGCATTTGGAAATGACGAACATATCGTCTATGGAAATATGTGAGCTACGACCCCTCTTTGTGACAGCTCTTTCGCAGCTCCATGCACTTCATGGGTCATCTAATGATGCAAATACTGAGGACATGCCGTCGCAAACATCTGAAAGCGTTGCACCTACTTTGGACGATAACGACGAAAATATATCTGTCCGACGTGCCTAATGTATAAATATTCTACACTTCAATTTCTTGCGTGACCAAGCTTGGCCTTCTCGATCTGTTGAATTTTAGCGTCCAGAGCCACAAAAATGCTCGATAGTTGGTCGACGTAGAGATCATAGCGTTGCAGGAGCGATGTGGTACGCGCTTGTGCTTCCATGAATTGGGTTTCGAGCGAGTGCTGCTGCTCCAAACATGCTTGCAGTCTTTCACGCAAAGGCTCGTGTTCTTGAAGCTGACCAGAGCCAGTAGCGCCGTGTTCATCCAATTCACGGCATGCTTCCATGACACGAACAAAGTTTTGCATAGAAGCTGCATTATCTAGCACTAAAGCTAGCTGTGTATCAGCGTCAAGATCATTTTTTGGCAGTTCCTTGAGTAGTTTTTGAATACATTCATCTTTGTTCAGTTAGAACTGTAGTTCGTATACATACTCTGATTAAGTAAACGCTGCAGAGATACGTGTGGCACTACGACCTCTCCAAGAGCGTGCTCAATTTGAGCCACTCGACTCTCAAGTGGTAGACTATGCGTGTCTGGCTTCCATCCATAAATTTGAGTGCTTATCGAGCGTAAGCGCAATGCCAGCGTAAACGCTGCATCCATGAAGAAAACAAAATTACTTGCGGTTCGCCAGGCAGCGAATGTAAGTAATCCATGCCTTTGATTGGCTTAATGTACCCCACCTCGCTTTGACCTCCTTCCTGGTTATGAACACTTCCTCGTGACATCGCTCGACTGATTCATATCAGCACAAGCCAAGGCGGCCAAAAATATGTCTGATCAAATATAAACTTCAACTACATTCACCTTACTTGAACATGATGTTCACTGGAAATGTACTATTCTGTGAACATCTCGCCGAGGCTACAAGCACATTTTCACTAGTGACTGCTCCGCTGACGGTGTCAATTAGACGCGTTCCAGTCTAGGCACACTGCACAAAAAGTACATCATATTCACAATATAAGCTGCGTTTTATTTCAAGCGCGTTCTTGATACGCCTGAGGCGCACGAGCATGGTTCAGATCTCTGCTCCTCGACATTCTTCAGGGCTTTTGCTTTATGTAGCTTGGTTGTTCCTCTTGCAATTAATACATACAATCTACTGGTTGGCATATGACTATTAGCCGCTTTCAAGCTGGATCGGTATTGCCTGCAATATCTTGTAATGCCTGCCTTAGTTCTGACGCGTAAGAACATGTTGTACGCACGAGCTTCCGTGATGAAAGGCTCCCGGATATCTGCACAGTCCACACCGTAGCATTGAATCCCGATCTCGCCAAGCTCATCTATGCATGGCCAAACATCACCCTGACGAACATAGATAACATGTGTAATGATGTCTGTCACAGCAAAAGCATTCTCTTCCCCTGCCATGTCAATCTCGTGGATTTTTTTCAAAGAGCGAAGAATAGCACTGAGTCAGATATTATGCGACGTACTTAACAAAGCCAATACCAGTCATTCGATGAGTTTCTCGGTCATGCTTCGAATTTAAGAGCAGTATCTTGTATTTAAGCGAAGGTGAACGAGCAATAGCATGAGGTACGCCACGCAGTATAAGGCATGGTATAATACTGGTCCACAAAGAACCGCAAGAATAAATGAGAACACGGCTGCGTTGCAATCCAACAAGATATGATGGGTTTGGTAGAGGAAAGACTTCATTTCGATACGACTGCGGTTAGCAGTTGGTAGCGTACATTCACATAGAAAACGCCTGCGTAAGTTTTTGTATACGTACGCTCAATAGGCGCTGGTAGAGGCATTGCATCCTCTTTTGGTACATAAGATATATTCCCGACTGATTCAAAAAGCTCCGGCATTTCAAGAGGCTCATCATCAAGTAGCTGATCGTCGGCACTATCATCAGAATCTTCCAGGCTGAGTGCACTCGATGATGTACGTGCATCACTCATGCCACCCAGAGATCGCATTTTTAGCTGTTGTAATTGCTCTTCAGTACCCTGGGGTCCGAAACCAAACACAGAATCCTGTAGTTCAGAAAGCCGGCGAAGAGGTCGTGTATGTGTGCTCATACGACTTCGCCGAATGACCTCATAGGATGGGTGTGATATTTCGCATTGACCAACAAGAATAGATCCATCTGCTAATTCGGCTGCGATTGTGGTCGTTTTATTCGTGTTGATTGCGGGAAGCACGTCACAACTCTTCATGGCATGAGGAATTTCTGATATGGATGAGAATAGAAAGATGGCGCTTTGGATGGAACGGAAAAAGCGTTGCATGGATGCAAGAAAAAAGTTGCCGATACTTCCGCCACGAAAATTAAAGTTGCGATGAGCTCGATGTAAAACCTCACTTTGGAAATACACGAGGAAGCCACGCACACATTCGCGCTTTTCTGGATCAATGCCACGCCATAATCGATGTTTCCCTTCTAATATGTCCATCCATTCTTGCTTAATTTCCTTATGTGATCCATGCAGTGGTAAGCGGTACGAAAGAAGGTCAGACATGGCTTCTCGTGATTCGGCGTTGCCAAGCTGTGATGCACGGTGATTTTTCGATGCGGCGATGGCTGCCAGACGTGCAAGACGCGAGCGAATATCACCGATCGATGGTCCTCCCATAACACGAATAATTTCTGCGTAAGTACGAATGACGCTCGTACCTGATGATGAACCTGCACGAGCACCCCAGAAAAGCATGTATCAGCTCGGCGAAATGAGACACGTACCGCCATTGTCCGACACTGGATAAGAGAATAAAGTTACGTACCTGGCATAACATATATGGCTGATGGCGTTGCTCCCACCAGATTATTATAGCCGCTGCCACCACTTAGGACGATTACCTGGCCTATGCCCTTGCCATCCGACATGGTGGCACGGTAAGGGCACAGAGGTGGAGGGCCAAGATAATTCACGAATGTTTCAAATTACAAGGGTCCATTGGTAAGCAAAAAGTAGCACGCGGTTGGCATGCAACGAGTGTCTTCCACGACGTTGACTGCTGCGCGAGTCACTATGATGCAAGCTAAAAAGGCGCACTCTCCACCTAGTCCGACAGATTCGCTACCATCGAAAAAAGCACGGACAGTGGCATTAAAGCGGGATCGAAAGCGTGTGCACAATTTGCAAAAAGCCTACCAGAAGCAAGTGCTAAAACATGGTGATCCGCCCATTTTGTTTGACATTCTTGAGATGCTTGGCAAGCCGCGAGTAGATGAGATTTTAGCGCGGAACGAGGAGTTTGAGCGCGTGCCACCATTCGGTGAAGAGGTCGTGGTAAAGATCGATCGACTTAGCTCACATGGCGACGGCCTTGCACTCACACCACAAGGCGACCGACTCTTGGTGGTACCATTTGCACTTCCTGGCGAAGTTGTGCGTGTGTATCCATATGCATCTGACCGATTTGTTTTCAAGTCGCGCATTGTAGAAATACTGGAACGGAATGCGTCCATGCGTAAGGAGAGTCTTGTGCAATGTCGATATTTCGGACAATGTGGTGGTTGCCAATACCAGATGATCCCCTATGAGCAGCAATTGGAGCTCAAACGGGAAGTAGTGCGACGCGCATTCATGCATTATTCTAAGTTGGACTCGTCGCTCGTGCCAGAAGTGCTTCCAACCATGCCATCTCCTGAGAGGATGCATTATCGCACAAAGCTCACGCCGCATTTTGATCTCCCAGCTTCATTGCGCCGTGCGTACGGAAAAGAAGTACCGGCAGAGCCTGTCGATGTGGCTATCGGATTTGATAATCCTTCCACGGGTCGTGTCATGGATATCGAGGAGTGCCCTATCGGCACACCGGTTCTTAATGAGGCAATGAAACGGGAACGTCAGAGGGTGCGCGAGTCAATTCGAAGCTTTAAAAATGGGGCTACCTTGCTTCTTCGAGACTCTTTGAAGTCGTTTGATAGCGAAGAGTCTGTGGCCGTCACTGACCACAAAGCCACCGTTTATGAGCGTGTTGGTTCCACCAAATTTTCAACACCGGCCGGTGCTTTTTTCCAGAACAATCGCTCTATTATTCCCCTCGTCATGGATTATGTGCGGTCACAGCTCCCAGCTAGTGATAAGCCGCGGTATCTCGTGGATACATATTGTGGTTCAGGCCTCTTCGCGCTGTCCCTGGCCCCGCTCTTTGACAAAGTAGCAGGGGTCGAAATCAGTGCCAGCTCGATTGAATGTGCCAAAGAAAACGCCCGGCAAAATCATATTCTCAATGCCGACTTTCTGGCAGGCGAGGCAGAAAACATTTTTTCAAAGATTTCCTTTCCGCGTGCACAAACCACGGTCGTGATTGATCCTCCTCGCCGGGGATGCGATCAGGCATTTATTGATCAGCTCGTTGCCCTACGACCACGAAACATCATTTATGTGTCATGCAATGTTCATGTACGTCGACTATTCTTACAATGACAGACCCAGGCACGCGACACGGGTATGCTCCTTCGGGCGTGTCCTTCGTACCAGATCCAGAGTGTGCGTGGATTTGACTTCTTCCCACAAACGCAGTACGTGGCGCGCGTATTCTGACATGAAACAGCCACGTTGAGAGCATATGCGTTATGCAGGACACTGAATTTACCACGGCAGGAGACACGCAAAGCTCACAGTAATAATCAGGTTGCCCACCATACTAATCCAAGAGAACGGAATACCGAGCAAGACGTCCGTGAGCTGGACCAGAACGGTAGTGAGCAGGCAGGACATGGAAGCGAGAACGGGGCCCCAAAGAGAAAGCAGAATGGCAAAGCATCCGTTAAACAGGGTGCCGCAGAGAATGCTGAGAAGAATCCATAGGAGTGTAGTCCCACTCGTAGGCCATTCGATCCTCTCTATGCCAAAGAGATGTGAGAACAACAGTGGGATCCAGAAAAGGCACAAAGTCATGGCGCCGATACCTGTCATCATCATGATGGGATGGAGCCCAAAAGGCAACTCGCCCTCGATCTCATCCTGAGGTGCATGCTCCGACAGTTCGTCCGAAGACAATGGCTGAAACGAGCCGCGCAACTCGTCCTGGGGTATCATGGCTAGGCGCTTGTAGAAGATCTCGTAAGCGGCCATAGATATAGCTCCTAGTAGAGCCAACACATCGCCCAACAGTGCATATGAAATAACGCGACCGCCCTGAAGACCCGCGATGATAGCAGGTTGCGTTGCGCCGCCATAAGCCGACAAGACCACACCTACGAGGCCCAACAAGACAGCAATAACTTGAAGGTAAGAACATGGTTCCTTTAAAAAGTACACGGAAAAAACCAGAGCCCATAAACTAAAAGTGTTATAGATAGACGTGATATTGGCCATGCTCGTGAGGGGCACAGCCAGGAACCAACTCACCGAGGGAATGGTCAGCGCAACCGTGAGTATGAAGAGCACACAGGACAAACGAGTTATGTTGGCAGCTAAGCTGCTTTTTTCAGAGCCAAAGGCCAGTGACAGCTGTTTTTTCGTGTCGCGCTTGAGCATGGCACAACAGTGTGGCACAGAATGAGATGTGCACACGTGTATCAAGGCCAAGTGGATCGGCAGCAGGAACATAAAACTGCTATGCGTTACATACAAAAGCAAAAGAGGCTTTTTGTATCCCAGAGTATGTTGTATGTATTGTATTGCCTCCGTTTGAGTGGTATAGGACACGAGAATGCATAGAAACACGGCAATCGATGCCGGTCCTCCCGGCAATCGATCCCACATGGCTCTGGACAGAGGTCGGTGGAGGTGCACGCTTTCTGTGCGCGTTCATGACGCAGGAGCTTGTAGATGCCTGGTGCCGAGACATTGAACAGCGTCGACTTGTCATGGGGGCCCATGATGCCTATAAAAACTGGGAGCGTATGTCTGCATGCACTCACGCATAGAAATGATGGCGGTTGTGTGTGAAAGATTACCTGTTCAAATCCTATGCTTGGGCATTGGGTCAGCGTCAGTGCCGGCTGCCCGGGATCAATGGGCATTGTTGCAGGATATGCGCCAGCATATAAGCAAGCGCTGTGGAACACAACCTTTGGTTGTGGTATTTGATCCTCAATTCGATGACATGGATGTGGCGCTAGTGCAACGTCAACAAGCACAACTGCCACAGGAGAATAACTGTGGTGCCTATCAACTATCGGAGCCCACGTTGGTATACATGCCGCATTGTCCCAAAGAGCTGTACGAGGCACTTCTACGTGCCAACTGGAAAAAAGAAGCGCTGGATCACATCATTCTTTGTGGGAATGAACTCAGCCTGTATTCAACAGATATGACTGCCTATCCTTGCCTCGAGAGAATCGCACCCTATACGCACGCATATCCCGTACCATCACTACCTGCATCCACAGCCGGTGCACTGGATGCAAGTATGCAGGTGTTTTTTTCGCCGTGGCAGGATATGCCGGATTCGAAGCCCGCCCAGACGTGGACCTATCAGCCCGTTCGACGCAAAGCGCGAGCGCGACGTGCCCGATCGAGTCTTGTGCGTGAACCAATGCGCATGGAAGAAGACGCCTTCTGGTCACTACCGCAGGCCAGGTTGGAGTATGGTCCAGAGGTGCTGACCACACCGGTGATGAATACCACCAAAATCGTGTAGAATGTATGTACAGTTATGTGTGTGGGTTGGAAAAGAGGGCGGCTTCGTGTTCAATCAGAAATTCCACCGCTCGGGCATAAATGGGTGTTTCGATAAGCTCGACAGATGGTTCACGGGCATGCATGATGGTAGGGCCGAATACGATGGCCAAGTTTCGGGCTGACATACGAGTCTGATGACTGTGGTCGTGAACCACCTTCAAGTGAGTACAAAGGCGTTGTAGTGTGTCGTAATGTGGCTTAGGAAGCTGCTCTAATAGCAAGCGCATAGCTGGAATGGACAGCGCATCAGGGGTCTCCATGATATAAATGTACTTGTCATGGATAGAGTATGGCACAAGGGGCTCAGGTAATTGACGCAGGTAGCTTTTGAGAACGCCTGTGATAGCCGAGATATCGTTGAATTGATCCTCGTCGCACAAGTCAAACGAAGTTCCGTTGTCGAACAACTGGACAATATGGCGCTGCTGCTGTGTGCTCCCAGACTTGCGATAGAGACCTTCGTCCGACAATCCATGCACTTCAATGGCTTCTAAGCAGCGACGCACCACTAGGGGCACGCTACTTCCATCTAACTCAGCCTGCTCACAAAGCGGTCGACCCATCATGGACACTTTGGGTGGCAGAGAAGTCGATACGTTGGGTTCTTGTGGCGCATACGTCACATGAGATTTGGATCTCGCAGGTAGAGGCGGACCGTCTTGTGTTAATGAAAGCGTAAAGAGTGCGCTCACAGGCGGGGCTAATGTGGGTGTGGCCGAAGAATGGGAAGTCGAGGTTGATGGCATCTGTTCAGGTGGTGACGTGGCAGCCGCTGGGGATGTTGGAGCTGGCTTGTACTCGCTCGGGCGCTCGAAAGAGTGCGACATTTTGGACCCGTTGGACATACCTCCCGGTGACGAAGAAAGACGCAGAGGCCTAGTTAGTTCATGCGCAGGGAGAAGCAGTGTTTCGCCAAACGCATTTAAATCTGATACATTGGGTATACGAGGTCGTATCCAACGAAACTTGCGGGGAGACGGTAACGGGGGAAGTGACGCATCCCGACGGTCCAAGCTTGTGGTGGGTGAAGAGGAGTTGTTGGCAGGTGCTTGGATTGATGGCGTCGGGGCAGGTATACTTCTAGTGCTTTCTATGCCGTCAAGGCGGTCGCTGGAGGAGTGAGACGATGATGGGAGACCTTGTGATGAAAACGATGACGACGATTCATTTCGTGGAACAGTCGCAGATGGGATCAAAACGGGCGATGAGCTAGGCACCTTTTCGACTTTGGGCACCGGTGGCACGGCTCTCGTAGGTGGCGCCGGTGTCACAGCCACTGGGTCATTGGTAGTGACAGCTGAAGGTATGTTTGAAGGCCCAGTGGACGACAGTGACGCAGTATCTTCCAAAGAAATCGACATATCGGGCTGGTTCGAAGGCGATACTGGGTCATTCCTCGGTACTAGCACGGAAGATGATGCAGCATCTTCCGCCTGGTCTTGAGCAGGTAGCTCTTTCTCTAGCGTCGTGTTGGGCGGCACATGTTCCAACTGATCGGCATGGGAGCTAGACAAAGAACTAGCGTTGCCCGAAGCAAGCTCTCTCGATATCCCTGGCGCATTGGACCTGGTCTCTTCCAACGACTCGGGAGCATCGCTTGCAGCGTCAGGCATGATTTCTTCGTGAGGCGGCATGCGATCCTTCATTGTCTCAGAGTCTTTTTGACTCTCGAGCTGGGACAAGTGCTCCGTCATTTCGTCAATTCGCTCAGCGAGAGACTGTGACTCTTGCATGAGCGTATTACGTACTTGCATCATCGGTTTGAGCTCCTGACGAACAGAATGTTGCATGAGCAGCAGTGACTCGAGCTCACGACGATATTCACCCTTAATTGTGTCAAGATGCGCTAACAGGGAAGTGAGTACCATATTGACTCGATTTTGAACAGACTTGTCGTCAGACGATTGGTGCTGTTGCTGAGCTGATTGTACACTCAAAAGTTCTGCCAAAGCCATGTGTCGCTGCATTTGAAGCTGAGAGATTTCGTCTAATAGCGCCGCAGCATGCTCAGGATGGGTGGCCGACCAAGATGTAGATGAAGCATTGTCGTCGAGAACAGGCGACCGTTTGATACTGTTGGAAATGGACCCGGACGCATAAGGGCTGCGCGGGCCAAATATGGAGCTACGACGCGCGGCGAATTCGGGCGTCGAAATCAGGGCCTCGAACTCGCTGTCATGCATAGACAGCGAGCGCAGAATATCCGACTCAGTCACCGAGTGTACTCGCGTCCAAAGGTCCTGCACAGTGCTTGACACCGAGGCATTAGAAGTGGTTTTTCGTTGAATGATCTCTTCTTGTGGCGGTGTAGGACCATCGTTGTGGGAGGAATAGTACACTTGCAGAATTTCGGACTGAATCGCATCCGACAAGCGTTCGTGTTTCTGAGAGTCACCTAGCGTTTGAGAAGCTGTCGCATCCGTGGAGGCAAGTTCAGTTGTATTCTTTGGCGCCTCATAGGGCGTCTCCTGGTGATAAGCCGAGTCGATATGAAAAGGTGATGCCTGTTTGTTCTGCTCAACCTCAGCATGGACCAGCGGGGGTTTGTTCTCAGCCAGAAGCGCATCCGACTTATCTTGACAGTTCTCACAGCGTACTTGTCCATCCACTGTGGAAAACGATTGCGTGTCCATTTTTTTATCACAAGCACCGCAGCGGAAACATGCCGTGTGATATGGATCTTGACCACACAAGACAACCTCATCCGTGATCGGGCTGCCGCAGGATATGCAGTTGAATGTACAGCTCCCACACATAGGCTGTGACCCAACAAGCAAGACATTATCTTGCTCAAACGGCACAGGACGACCACAAGTAATACATGTAAAGCATTCCATGTGCCAGTACGCCCCGGCCATGTGCACAACACCATCCGCAGCCTCCTCATCGGTGATTTCAGCTTGGCAAGTCTCGCACAAGACAGCCATAATCGGATCGTCCATTTCTTTGGTGCGATTCGCGACTTGGCCTTCAGTCATGCCGCTCACGAGGGGTGCGTTTGGCCGCCCCAACCCTTGCCAATCCACGGACAGGATCAAGATTCTATCACCTGTCCTGGCAATCGTAACCGTTCCGCCTGCGCAGTTATGCAATGACCTGCGAGATGTTTACCCTGCATGCATAAGCTCGCGAATGAATCGGAGCGACCTACATTTACCTATCCGGCCGATGTCATCGGCCGAAAAGGAGGGCGTTCACCCGCAGCACCAGGCTCGTCTGTCAGCGGCCAAATCCTCTCTGCCCTATTAGGTACATCGAAATGACCTTGAGTAACAAGCCAAGACGTGGGCTGACCTGCCGCGGTCGGTCGGCACCTCGGTACTCGTGGCCCGTGACAAAACGACCTCCATCCATCCATTCTTCCCCTGGTGGGTGTGTAAGTGCGAGCTTGGTAACAGGACTCGCGACTTGTGTTCTGAAAGCCTGTCTTTTTGTGAAAGATAGGCATTAGCCTGATTTTCCGCGCTTTTTCTTGCCAGCCGTGTGCGATCGGTAGCGTGTCGCGCTCCACGCACAAGGCGGCCTGATTATGATGGACATGCATTTTATCGCGTTCAGTGTCCCGCGTGATGCGACAAGCACATCGCACAAACATACGGAGGCTTCTGAGACGTCGGGTAGCGTTTTACCGCCTGATGCTCGAGCTGTTGGAAGTCGCCCCGGTGTTGCCATGCCGATCCCCTTGTCTCTCGCGCCAGGCTCACAGCGTCCATCGGCATCCACCAGTACACCCAGCGTGGAACTGACTGATACCACCTCTGATCCATTCGGAGTGTCCTCCGCCCTATCCACCCCCTCATCATCTTTGGGACCTCGTCAGGCAGCGTATTCCAGCGCCGTACACAATGCATGTGCTCATGCCATGTCAATCCATGGGTGTGTCATCCATGCAGCTTCGACGGTACCGCCACTTAATGGGGATACGGATGGCGTCACTTCCAACTCTGCCGTGCGGATAGCACCTGTCAGTGCCTCGCCTAAATCGACTCAAAGCCCCAAAGCACCGCTCTCCTTAGGAACAAGTGCAGCTTCGTCTGATACTTTGATCCAACCTAGTCCTACACCAATCCTGGACCCTGCTCTTCCGCGTTTTAGTATAAGCATGTGTGGTACCGAGACGCAGGTGAATGATGCGCGAGGCCTTTTGATCCAAACGCTTCCTTTTACATGGCGTCTTGAAATCTTTTTGGAGTCATCCGATATAATGCAGCCTGGTCGTGACGTGGTTCAACCAGCTATCCGCTCGCGTTTGGACCAGATCATGCAAGAATCTGGCACATTGCTGCAAATTGAGCCTGTCGATGCAGCCTCCGCAGACGGAAAGCCAGCGACAGACACCCAATCGCAAGTGTCCCTGGTTTTTTCGGGTGGCATCGAACCTATTGAGTATGCCCGTGTCCAGGTCCTCATCATGCTGGACGAACTCAACAATCTTTATATTGATACCATCGACATGGACAGCAAAACCTTGCATGTGAATGCAGGTCGTAAACGATCTACCATCCAGTCGATTGAGCGCGAGTCCGGTGCCAACATTTACATACCCTCTCCCTTCTTTGGCGTGCTACAAAGCGCCGTGCCACCCAAGGTGCAAGAACGCCGACACACAGTATATGTAACAGGACCACCACAGGCTGTATCAAGAGCTCGTGAAATGCTCCAGGCACTCTCGAAGAAGAGCCGTAACCAAGTCAAACGCCAAGTCACTTTGATGCCACGCAAGCTAGATTGGCTTCTGCTTGAGCGCCTTGAGGCTCTTCGTGAGGTTATGTTGGACAACAGTACATTCCTTGAGCTTCCATTGATTGGAAGTCAGCGTGGTCAGATCACTGTGCATGGTACTTCTCGCGTGGACGTTGAACGCAGCATCCGCATCCTGATGCAGCTCGTTTCTCCGTGTTATGTGGCCTCATTGTGGCTTCTCTCCAGTGTGTTGGATTCTTTGGGTCTTTCAAAAGGTGATACCAGAGCCATGGCCACGCTTTTGTCATCGGCAAATGCTGCATCTGGTGCTGAAGTATGCTTTCAAGGTAACTGCGTTGAGATTTACGGCACGGATGCAGAAGTTCGCTCTTGTCTAAGTTTTTTCCTCCGACAGTCAGCTATCAAGCACTACACGAGCGAGGTGCGATTTCAATTGGAATTGGCCACCGACCACCGTGAGTTTATTAGTGGCAAGAAGAATGGCAAAATCAACAAAATTATGGAAGGCTGTGGCGTTCGAATCCGTTTTGAGCCATTTAATGACTACAACTTCCTTATCGAGGTGCATGGTCGTGAGCCAGAGGCCACACTTCAAGGTCTTGGTCAGCTGCAAGAAGAATTGCCCGCCGAAATGTCGTTTTATGTTCCAGAAGCTTACCATAAGCGCATTATTGGCGTCGGTGGCAAAAACATTCAGCGTATTATGAAGAAGTTTGGCGTGTATGTGAAATTTTCCAACGCGGAAGAATTTGCTGCCCTCGGTGGATACATCGATAATGATGATAATGTGATTGCACGGACGCCGTCCAAGAATGCCCCTAATTTGGAAAATTTGAAGAACTCGGTTATGGAGCTTGTGGGGCCGAAAGATAAGGACTTCGTAACGGAAGTGGTAAGTGTGCCACGCAAGTATCATCGTATCTTGCTGAGTGAGAAAAGCGAGGTTTTGGACGACATTGGGCACCGTACGCGATGCTCTATCCGGTTTGCACGCAAGGAGTCGGCACTCGATAAAGTGTTCGTCGTCGGTCCAGAGTCCCAAACAGTCGCAGCTGTGCAGATGTTGTTACAGCATGTTCCGCTGGAAGCAGACTATTTCGTCAGTCACTCGAACGAGCTTTCCAAACTGCTCGAGTCTCCAGAATATGAGGCATTGGTTGAGCGCCTGCAGAAGGAGATGAATGTGTCACTCAGCTTAGCAAAATCAAAGAACACATTGGCGGAATCATCATTTTCATTGCGTTTGAACCGTTCCGATATGGAAATGTTGCCTTTAGCAAAGAATGCGCTGGAAGAACTATGCACTAAGCACCATGTCATGTTGCACACAACATGTTCGCCCATTGATGATGTGCCCTACAGTTTCATCCCGCCTTTCTCAACATCGCACTTGTCACCACCTAGGGCAATGGCCGACAGCAATGTCGATCCAACGATGCCATCTTCTGTGGGAATGCGATACGATGATGCTCCGCCGCGTCCTTCAGCTTCAAACAAGAATCTCAAGGCATTATTTGAGCAATCGACCATGCCGCCTTCGATGCCATTCGAAGGAGCAAGTGCGAATACCCCTCTTGTATCGCCATTTTATACCCCTGGCTATACTGATAGCTCTGCGCTATCAGCACAGGTCTGGGGTGCGCCGATTCCATCTTTGCAGGACATGGGAGGCCATGCATCGAAATCTAATGTATTTGGCGCATTTTCGCCTGCACCGATACCATTTTCGTTTTCCCCAACTGAATCAATGGTCAAGGGACCAGAAATGAGCCGCGCTTCAGTGGGGGCTCCATTTCCATCCGCCCAAAACCATCTCTTGAACCCTGATGGGATGAGCAGCAGCCTTTCGAGTGGCATGGATGTTAACACGTTCGCATCGCATCCATTATCTCGGACTAGTATGGGCATGCTCGGCACCGATATGGACGACGGCATTGACGGATTCCATCCTCTTAGTGATCCAACTCCGAGATCGAATCTTTCCATGCGTAGTGTCCCCCCATCCACTTCATCAATGCCAAGAGGATCGAGTATGCACATGCCACGTACTTCATCTTCACAAGGAGCTGCTAACGATACCATGGATGAAGTATCGCGTGTGCTTGCCCAAATTGCATTTGACAAACAATAGGCAAGCTACTTCTAGTTTTAAAAAAACTTTTTTTTTCTTTAGTGTGTGATGTACTAGTCCTATGCCTATGATCATCCCTAAAATTACTTCGTTGCATAGCAAGTTCGTGCTACTCACCTAGTTGCTACCCCAGCGTTCCACTTGGGAAAGTGGAGGCAAAGCAAGGGCCCGTAGATTTTTGAAGCACGTGATTACTCGCAAAGAGAAGTGTCGACCTGAGCACGACAGTGATCGGCCCTGAAGGTGTGGCCGCACACACGAGGCACCTGGATGAACGACGACCGTGAAGTTGCGCGCCTCTGGCGCATTAACCGTACGATACATGAGCTTGTTGCAGACAGGGTATGTAATGATGAGGTTCCTTTGTGTGAATGATGCTAACACCTTTGCAGGGCTACGAAGTGTCAGAGGAAGAATTGAGCGTTGACTTGGACACCTTCAAGGCTGAGGTGTCATCGAACGGCATTGTTGACAGGAATCGCATGAACTTTTTCACACAGCATAAGGACAAGCCGGAAGAGCGTTTGTTTGTCTTTTACTCCATGGAACGCAATGTTGGTGTCAAGACGATGCGACAATTCATCAACATTTTAGAGGAGAAAAATATCACGCGTGGTATCATTATTTGGAGTGATAAGATGACGAGTGCTGCGAAGAAAGTAGGTATACCTGGTGATATTGTGTACTTACCCTAGGTCATTGATGCTATGCGCCTACAGCTTGTGCTGGAGGACTTCGAAGAAGCTTTCCTCCTCGTAAATATCACGCATCATCAACTTGTGCCAAAGCATGAAGTACTTACTCCTGAGGAAAAAACGGAACTGCTTCATCGCTAGTATGTATACGTGGTCTTAAAATGGTGTGTGTGCTGACACCTTCAGTCGTTTGAAAGAGTCGCAGCTGCCACGTATCCAACAAAGCGACCCAGTGGCGCGTTATTTTGGACTCTCCCGTGGTCAAGTGGTAAAAATTACTCGACGTAAGTATACTGACTATATGGACCATGCTAATACATTCAACAGCATCGGAGACGAGTGGACGTTACTGTTCGTATCGTATTTGCATGTAATACATAGTTCTTAGAACCAAAAAAGTGCACCGTTCGATAAGGCCTTTTGGAACAAAATTTATGGATGGTGCAGAGCACTCTCTGAACTACAGTGCTATGATCGTAACGTAATTCAAGCAAGGTATGAACATATGATCGTTGTAGGGATTGGCAAAAAGCGACCCATACTGGGATCGAACCAGTGACCTTAGAGTTTTATAGTCGACACACGACCAGTTTAACAGCTCCACGTGCTAACCACTGTACCAATGGGTCGGACTTCTATTCGGGCAACGGTGAAAGGTAGTTATGAAGGCATCATTCAAGGGATTCATCTTATCAAGCGGACCGTAAGTACTTGCTCGTTCAATTACAATGTTTGAAATTACCGGGGATGAGGGACACAATCTATATACAAATAAGCTGTTTCTTCCAATGGGATTAGCACCAGGCCCATAGGATGCAATATTAGTCGTTCGAAATCTTGAATTTGGAGGTTGAACTTCTTCATGCTCTTACTGTAAATGGCGTGTGTGCGTACCCTTGTGTAATATGTTCCCATCAAGAAGGGCCATAGTTGAAAAGTTAGTTGTGCCAGGATGTTATCAATCAGCCCATATACAGGGTTTGCGGCTTGTCGCAATGTTTCATTGAGTGCAACGATCATGGAAACATAGGTCAATGAGTCAACCTGGAGCATGTAAGACCGTGTATACATACATAATTGCTCCATTGCTCAGGGAAATGTGTGGAAAATTCGCATGTTTCATAACCATTGAAGACACGAGGGATTCTGTGTAAGTCGAATACACGCACCTAACTGAACATTCTGTGTCGGCACCTGAGCCGCGCGTTTGAGCTACGGTTGAGAGAGCAACCACACTGGCAGATCCTTTGCCAGTTGTGGCTTCTTCCTCATCGAAAGATCTTGTAGCATTCAGCTCTTCCATTGAATACGACGTAGTATCGTATTCGAGAGATACCATGCCTCATGCGAAGCTGTCGCACGCACTGAGAAACCACCATGGGTGGGCGCGTCAGGCAAATGCTTTATTGATGACTAAACAAATGAAGCATCGCCTAGCGCACAAGCCTTGCGAGAAAGGCTTGCCAGTGTCACCTTGGTGGAAATGGCGTCTGCTGGACAAGATAATGATGCCAATTTTGATAATTCCATCATTTTAGGTGTGGTTGTTGTGGACTTTGTACGTTGTAAATATGCTTATTTGTATTGAATCATCTAGTGGGCCCTCAGATTGAATACGCATATCCACGGGAGCTTGAATCGAATGAAGAGCTTGGAACACAGCTTCCGTTCATGGCCCTACCGGATGGTAGTCACATGGTATGTAAGCAAGTACTAATCCAAGTCTGATGAGGATTACTCTTACTTTCATCTGCTATGTCGTTCTCTGCGCCCTAGTACTATTTTTGGCATTTCGTGCAACCGGCAAATCCAAGCAGATGATTTGATCAACAAGGGCTCAGACGTGAAGCGCAGTATGGTGCAAAAGGCCATTGTTATTCTCGCTATGCAGCCTATTTTTGGACCTTTACGCACGAAGCTTGGAATGGTAACGCGTGCTTTCTTTGCACAACGTGATTTAAATAATGTCAAACTTCTCGAGGAGTTTTATGAGACTCTTGAGTCAGGCGTGCATCGTTCTCCAGCTAAAGATAAAAGTATTTCATCTGATGAGGATGGAAATACATTATATATGGGCACATCTATTCGAGAGTGTGTGCATAAATGGCGATTCCGAACCCTGATGCTCCTGAAGCTCATCTTATTACAGAAACGCATTATGGTGTATGGATACCCAGTCGAACATTTGTGTACATTGCAGTACAGTCTTGTTTCTTTAATACCTGCGCTACTTCCACACCTCCAAGATGCGGCCGCCCCGGAATTGAATACATTGTCCCGGGATCGTGTCAAGGCCGAGTCGCTTCGTATGTCAGATCGAGACAGTTTACTTGCTTACATGGGACTGCCTCTGCCTTTATTTAGCCATGACGCATTTTTTCAGCCATACTGCCCATTACAGCAGATTGACAATCTCCGGTGCAAGACATGGCTGATCGGCACAACTAATCAGATTTTCAAGCACCAGAAAACGTCGCAGCCCGACGTAATTGTGGATCTGTACAAGATGCAGCTCTCTTTCCTGGATCCAACTTTGCATAATCTCGTATCACTCACACCGGCCGATCGAAAATGGATGGATGACGTGATTAATGTGGTGCAGTCCACATGGAATAGCGCCGATCCAGCACAGCCGGTACAAATGCAGTACAAGGGAAGTGACGACTATCTTCGTGCACGTTTTGAAGAGTACGTGTTTGGCTTACTATCTACCGCCAAGTATTGTGAATTGCATCCATCAGCTGGAGAAGCATCCTCACTATTATCTTTTGGCTCCGACTTTGTCGAAGCGTTCCGGCAAACGTCCGTGTTTCAAACATGGCATCAGTTCACTGACGAGACATTATGTGAATTGATTCCTGGCCAGCATCCATGCTCAGGAAAGACGACGGTACTATCAGACGTGGCGATCCGACTCCAAGCCGGCATTAATGATCTCAACTTGGAAGAGAACCTCGGACCAACACGGGAGCGCATCGGTGCAGCATGGCAGGCAGGTAGTGCGAGTCTATTGCGGGCTGCGCATACATGGCGCCAGGATCTTGGTCGTATGACTGCATCTTATTCAAGAAATGACACGGAATCTGGCGAATCGACGCCCAAGCTTTCAAATGCTTTATCTGCATGGCAGGCAACAAGTTCCCAGGGGGCCGCGGCATTAAGTCAATTCGGATCATACTTGTCGTCCAAGCAACGGGAATGGTACGGAAGCTTTACCAAGTCTTCTGACAAAAATGATGACTCTATGGCAGCAGAGAACAAAGAGTCTCCTCAAAAACATACATAGTCATAATAGGAAGAGTCATCGTCTATATACCCTCCATATGATTTAGTGCTTACTTTGCGATTCTGATTCTGTAATTGGTAAGACACAAAATACATACCCCGTCGTGTGGCATCTTCAAGCAACTGGGTATCAACAGCAGCGGCTGGGATGTGTACAGATCGAACGACAGATCCTCGGATGAAAGTAGACTTGACAGCCATCATGTGTGGGTACCGTGCTTCATCTAGCACCTTGATATCATCCAGCTTAAAGTTGAGAAACTGATCCACACTTTTGAGAGTACCCTGAATAGCTAAATCGTTCTTGAGCTCGACCGTGACAGTCTGGCCTGTCAAGGTCTTGAAGGCTGAGAACATCAACATGCTGGTGAAAGAGGCTGTCTCGATGCCTTGTGTGTGGTGGAGGAAAAAGGCAGGTAGACCTCAGCCGTCATCCAGTGTAATTGGCAGTAGGGCAAGTCTCCAGTTCGCAATTTCTTTTTCCCCCATTTTCCCAAGGAACGCAACATGGCCTCTCTTGCGCCGGAACTAGAGAAGGCTTCCATCTCGACCGAATTGTCTTCCGCAAATGATGCTGCTGTGGAGCAGAAAGTGACGCCCTGGGATGTCGAGGGTGGCTACGTGGATGGCAAACAGGTATCAATTGACTATGATAAGCTCATTAAGGACTTTGGCACAAAACGTATTGATGACGCGTTGCTAAAGCGCTTTGAGACTGTAACTGGTCATCGCCCGCACCCACTACTTCGCCGCGGCAGCTTTTTCAGTCACAGGGAGCTGGATATGATTCTTACCCGTTATGAGCAACAGAAGCCCTTTTACCTGTATACGGGACGTGGTCCAAGCTCAGCATCTATGCACCTGGGTCATTTAATTCCTTTCTTGTTCACCAAGTGGCTCCAAGATGTCTTTGACGTACCCTTAGTGATCCAGTTGACTGATGACGAAAAGTTCCTATTCAAATATGACCTAAAAATTGATCAGGTGCAAAAATTTGCATTTGAAAACGCTCGCGACATCATTGCGTGTGGTTTCAAGCTCGAAAAGACGTTTATTTTCTCAGATCTCAACTATGTGGGCGGACCCTTTTATCATAACGTGGTTCGTATTGCTCGCTACATCACTGTAAACCAGGCTAAAGGCACGTTTGGTTTCAATGATAGTGACAGTGTGGGAAAGATGCATTTTGTGTCGATTCAGGCTGCGCCGTCTTTTAGTAACTCGTTTCCCCAAATCTTTGGCTCGCGTTCAGATGTGCCTTGTCTGATTCCGTGCGCAATTGATCAGGACCCCTACTTCCGTCAGACCCGTGATGTGGCCGTGCGTCTCAAGTATCCCAAGCCAAGCCTGATCCACTCCAAATTTTTCCCGGCTCTCCAAGGCGCTCAGACAAAAATGAGTGCTTCGAAGGAAACGTCAAGCATCTTCATGCACGACACGCCAAACCAGATCAAGAACAAGATTAACAAGTATGCGATCTCAGGTGGTCAGGAAACGCTGGAAGAGCAGCGCCGTCTGGGCGGTAACCCTGATGTCGATGTGAGTTTCCAGTATCTCACGTTCTTCGTTGATGATGATGATGAAATCGAAAAGATTGCGGTCGACTACCGCGCTGGTCGTTTGTTGACTGGCGAACTCAAAAAGCGCTGCATCCAAGAATTGCAACGCGTCGTTGGTGAGTTTCAGGAACGCAAGTCTAAAGTGACGGACGAAATGATCCTTCAGTTCATGGATGGCACACGAAAGATTGACTCTACACCACCCGTACCGCACAGCGCAGCTAGCTCGGAACCTGCGCCCGCTGAATGCACGCCTTCGGCTTCGTAGACGCCATGGTAGGGTCGTATACTTTTGTCACGTGATGTATCCTTGTTGCTCGGTCGACAGATGCACTGCAACGCGGCACGAAACGTACCTCTTCGCAACAAACGCCTCGTTGGGAAACCAACGCTCGGGGCATAGCGAACCAGAGGGTCACGCAGGCTTTTAATAACTAATTGAGGGCTTTTCAACATGGCAAGTATGAGCGTATCCCGGGTATACGCGGATGCGAATGAGTCTCGAGGTCGAGAGTGGTGGGACTACGACAACCTTGCCCTGCAGTGGGGAACGCAGGATCACTTCGAAATCTTGCAAAAGGTTGGTCGCGGGAAGTACTCCGAAGTGTTTGAGGGCGTTAACATGTCCACATCCACGTACGATAAGTGCATTATCAAGGTGTTAAAGCCAGTGAAAAAGAAGAAGATCAAGCGAGAGATCAAAATTCTCCAAAATCTGATGGGCGGACCTAACGTCGTCCAGCTAATTGACGTGGTACGCGATCCTCAGTCCAAGACACCGTCTATTATCACGGAATATATCGATAATACCGACTTTAAAGTTCTGTACCCCACATTCTCCGACTATGACGTGCGCTACTATATTTTCGAGCTGCTCAAGGCACTCGACTTTTGTCACTCACGGGGCATAATGCACCGCGATGTCAAGCCACACAATGTCATGATTGATCATGAAAAGCGCAAGCTGCGTTTGATTGACTGGGGTTTGGCTGAGTTTTATCATCCTCACACAGAATACAATGTGCGCGTTGCCTCGCGGTACTTCAAGGGCCCAGAACTGCTCGTTGATTTTCAGGAGTATGATTACTCGCTAGATATGTGGAGCCTGGGATGTATGTTTGCTTCAATGATTTTCCGCAAGGAGCCATTCTTCCATGGCCATGACAATTACGACCAGCTAGTGAAAATATGCAAGGTGCTGGGTACAGATGATTTCCAGGTGTATTTGGACAAGTACAAAATTGAGCTGGACTCGCATTACGATGTAATTCTTGGACGCTACCCGCGCAAGCCATGGTCTCGTTTTGTCACACCGGAGAACCAACATTTTGTGTCCGACGAAGCCATCGACTTTCTCGATAAGCTGCTTCGCTATGATCATCAGGAGCGCCTGACTGCACAAGAGGCACAGAACCATCCTTACTTTGATCCAGTCCGTGCGCTGCTGATGGAAAAGCGCCCTGACATGTAAGTAGCACCTTCGCCCATTTTAAAATATGCCCAAATTTGAATTATTAAATTCTGCTGTATTTGCTAGAGAAGTTTAGGTAAGCCTCGGAAGGGAGGGGCAGTGGAGTCGTGCCGTCCAGCACGGCACTGGTACGATGCCAACCAGGCACAGGAGGAGCGGCGTACCATATCACATTGCCTTGTTCGTCTTGACGGAATAAGTTGCGCGTCTCAGGAGGCAGCATTTCAAAGTCAGCGCCTTGTTTATGAGCAGCGTACACAGCTGCAGCGGTGGGCAAGTTGCGTTCGAATGCAGAAGTATTACTGGCTGTGGGTGTCGCGCTCAATACACCAGCAGCAATGGCAGCATCGCGCAATTGTGTTATTAATTCGGGCGGAACGGCACCTCCTACCTCAATCGCCATGGCCGCTAGTTCAGCGTGCGTAGCAAGCGGACGAGCCTCCAATGCCCTTTGCAACTTGCTATAAGCTGCGGGCCGCACGCGTCGAGATATGTCAGAGGCAGCAGCGTGAAACACTGCATACGCTCGCAATTTGTCCGCCTGTGATACAGCAACAGGGGGTGGCACGACTGGCGACTCGGATGAGACAGCAGAAAAGCTCGGTATAGAAACAGGTACCGCTTCTTCAAATAGGTTAGGCCATTCATCACGCTCGAGACCAGCATCTGTCTCGTCGAGAAGCATTCCGCCGGGTATATCATGACCATTTGTCAATGCTGACGGTTTTTTTGGCGGTGGTTCAGCAGGATGACTGAATATATCCATTGGCGTGGCTTTTGAACGAACGGCCGAAGGAACATAGTACTCCCATTTTTCAATCTTGTGAAATGTGTGCAGTTCCACATCATATTTGGACTCGACCACATACAAAGGGGCATCCATTCGCCAGTAGTGAGCCGATGGCCTAGCTCGCAGGTACACTGGAAGCCACAGCACGAGCACATCTTCTAGGATATCTTCCAAAGCATGCTCACCGTACACACCCGTTTGGAACACTTCATTTGGAAAGAAACGCCGCGATTTGATATGCCACGTCTGTTCTGGTCGGTAGTACCAACATGCCGTGAAGAAAACGCCTGGCTTTTTCTGCTGCTTGTACAAACGGAATATTTGACCAACGATCGGCCGTGCCGGGTCGACCGGATTCATCACATGAACCCAATCGCCCACATGATAAAAGCGCCCTTTATAGGGTACATGTTCCATAAGCGTTATATCCTGTGCTGTAACGTCCTTCGGCGGCTCTCTTCCAGGGCCGTATTCTGTTGATGCAAAGCACTGTCGAGATACAGCTTTAGATCGAAGCATGTCAACAACTTCAACGTCTGTCATGCGGGATTTGGTTTGCCGCACTCCAAGTGCATCCGTGAGGCGCCCCTGGGATGGTGTGAGCTGATTGTACAATCGTAAAAGGGTGACCATTTCAGCATAACCTTCAGAGCCAAGGCCGTACCAAGTCCGCGCATTCTCAAACAGCTGAAGCATGTCTTGTTCAAATAATGCTGGCGAAGCATATTCACAATGCACTAAGCGATGTGTAATGGTCTGCAGACACGTGGGACGCAGTATCTGATCATAATATTCAGGATTTTCAGCAGGATCCGGACATTCTTCAAGAGGATCACTTAACACACGAAGTCCATCTTCCTCTGATACATCTGAATGTATGTTTCTGACTTCCACATCTCGTAAAAAGTGCAAAATGTGGGCATACATTCGATGCATGTGCTCGAGGTCCTTGGCTCGACAATACAACCACCCATAATCACTTACATCGTCATTTGACTTCGCTGACAAAGGTGTTTGCACATTTGTAGGCTCACCACTCCCTATACAGAGCTCTAGCCAAGCTTGCTCTGACTCCGAAGCCATTGTTGTGGTGGTGATCGACTTGGTCCGCCTTTCCAACCACAAGACGCGTCAGTCGCGCCCCCGATCTGCCCGATCTCATGTGCACAATGCGTGACGCAAGACAAGCGGCGAAATGTCATTTTACCCTTGTTCAAAGTGCATCGTGCCGTGGTGAATGGCACCAAGCACAAAAGAGTATGCGATCGGAGCATTGCTGATCATACTCGTGGATGTGCTTTGGACAAGCTCGAACTACCTCGCCAATACTGTGCTGTATGTTGCCACTCTAACCGCAGGACCCGTGGATATGATAAGCCTTTCGCCTTAACGTATCTTTCTACTGCTTCCTTCACTGTGTATCTTATCCCATTCTGTATTATAATTCAGCATCGAAAACAAACATTCCAGCCGAGCACAAATTCATGGTGGTATAAGTTGGGATTTCGTCTTCCTACTCCCCATGATGTGTCTTCTCGCGTAGGACGGTCGAGCAACACCGATATAACGCCTCCTAAAAAATTGCCTCGGGCGTCATCAATCGATGGCCGCCTTCCTGCTGTCAGTATCCCTATTAGAACACAAAGAAGAAGCATACAATGGAACACTGAAACACAAGCCCTTATTGAGAACGATCCTCTTTCGACGGATCCCGGAAGGCTTGTGTCCCAAGCCCCGGTTCTTGTGGATGCTTCAGAATTACCATCACTCTCGATTTTTGAAACCGCTTGTTTAGCCATGGAGTTTTCCGTGATTTGGTTTATCGCGAATTGGACGTTTGTTGCAGCTTTGGCGTTCACCAGTGTTGCCAGCGGCACCACATTGGGTAGTACAAGTGGCCTATTCACATTGATACTTGGCAGTTTGTGTGGCATTGATACGTTCTCTTTTTGGAAATTATTTGCAGTGGTGCTCAGTTTTACAGGAGTGACTTTGGTAACGTTTGTGGACCACGACAAGTCAAACACTCCAATGTCATTATCTAAACCTCTGTGGGGTGATGTCCTTGCACTAGTATCGGCCCTGTGCTATGCTGGCTATGTTACATTCCTTAAATTGCGCATTGGCTCTGAGGATCGCATATCGATGCCTCTTTTTCTTGGATGTGTCGGAGCATTCAACTTGGTCGCATTTTGGCCCGTTGGTCTTCTATTGCATTTCGCTGGTATCGAGCTCTTGTCATGGCCTAATGATGGTCTGACTATGGCGGGTCTTTTTTTCAACATGTGCATAACGGTGGTGTCTGACTTTGCTTACCTTGTGGCCATACTCAAATCGTCTCCATTGTTGACCACTATCGGACTTTCTCTAACCATCCCCATGGCTGTTTGCATCGATGCCATCCAAAATGCCATGTCTCTACCTTTACAAAGTATTATCGGAAGTATTCTTGTGTTGGTACGTATTGTGATCTTACACGAAACAGACTAGTTTCGGAGGTATTGCATGGGAGGAAAATCAAGCAAATGTAAATGTCTAATTCTATGCGTGTCCTACAGTATGGGTATAGAGTGTATCAAGGCATGGCTGTTTTCAAGCAAAAGCGCGCACGTTCTTGGCCGAATATAAACCGGACGTACTCCATCAAAAAACGAGCCTGCTCCGCTGTCTCGATAGCACGCAAACTGCGCCGTTTCCGCACAGTGTCAATGAGTTTCAGCACAGTGTCAAGCACTTGAGATGAAGTATTGGAGCATGGACATAATTTTGGTGTATCCTCTGACCCAAGCGATACGAGATTCATCTTGAGCAACCAGATACAAGCCACTAAGCCTGCACGTCCCACACCCCCCCGACAATGCACGAGAATGGAAGTTCCACGCAGCGTATAGTTCAGGATCAACATAGACATGATCATGTCTAGGCGGGTCATATTGATCGGTGCAAAGCCTTCGGCCATGGGTAGACAAATCAGATCAAATCCTTGCGATTGTGCTTGTTCTCGGTACTCATGACATGGTGCTCCAAGCATGTTGAGCTCTTCATCATCCAGGCAACATACAATGGCTCGTACACCCATTTGCCTGATCCTGTCGAGGTCAATCTTTAGATCACGGCAAATGGGGCTTCGGCCTTGGAAAGGTTCGTCAAGACGGACCTTTTTGCCCGGACACGAAGAGAGCAGCAGATTGCCTATTAAAGGCCCTTCAGATGTAGGGGAATCGGATGAAAACTGCTCCAATGGTGCACCATTTTCATTCAACATACTGTCGAGTGGAACACTCCTGGGCATACGAACGAGGTGTTCACCTCGAATCTGCCCCAGCGCGTAACCCTCAGTGTCCTGTAAACTTTTTTCCAAGTACACGTCGAGATCTTCACGTCGAACAGTGGTCTTTAGAGATATATGCACAGGATCTTGACTCTTATCATGCGTCTCGGGCATTTTGAAGCACGGGGGCAAATGGCTCAGCACGTCCGCAGATATATATGGCAGCAAGTGAACAGGAATGATAGGACTGAGACTAATAGGGTGCGAGTTACTGGTCTTGATCACACACGCTGAGTCCTGAGATTCAGCCAGGGACTTGTCCGCCATGGCCACTTGTAAGTCTTGATAAATGCGTTCATTAGTCCCATCAGTTAGCTTATCCACGAGATGAATGGCATTACTTGAATCTTTCAGCCCTAAACCAGCATTCAAATGTAGTTTCACTCGCCATGCGTGCGTCTCGTTTTTACGCTGGCGCTCTAGCACGGTTTCTGCCAAGCGTGGTTGTTGAAGCGTCAATGGAAGATACGCATAGGGGGCCCCAGAGACTCCGAACTTGAGCACACTATACGCACTCAAATGGTACTGACTCGCCATAGGGGCACAGTTCATGAGCTCTATCCAGTCGCATCGACGAGTGCGTAGCACGGATTGGTATACATCATGTGCCAGCTTGTCACGCGCCACCACGCCTGCGTAAGGAATTTCGTTGGATGAGCAGGGGCGTTCAGGTTCTTTCGTACCGTAAGGCGTAGGCAGCGCCATCCAGTGTCGGACACCACTTTCAGGACCACTGGTTGGTGGCGTTGCTGATTGTGGCAACGAGAAAGCTAACGCGCAGCTTTTCTCCACACAGCACTGTTCGCGCGGAGGCAGCAGCCGCGCTCGACAAAGGGCACGTGGTATGCGTGGCAGAAGGGTATCTGTCAAGCGTCATGAGCCAATAATACAACTGCAAGCAGGAAAGGGGACTGGCAAGCTTCCTCGATCCCTCAAAGGGTCGGTTGGGCGAAACGGGAATAAGAAGCGCCTACTCGCGTCCAGCACGACACCACTTCGCACCCCTTAAACTAAATCACGTTAAACGCACTTTCCAGTGCACATACACCCTACAGGTACTCCCTATCCCTGCTAAGTGCCCAGAGACGTTGCGATGCTGAACCAGCTCAATCGCCGCAGGGACACGGCAAAGTCGTTCATTCGGAGGCCTAGCACCGTATCAGAGGATGAAACGTCCGTGGATGTATCCTCCGTGGCCCCACCGCCCTTGCAGAGCTCCACTGCCATATACAGGGGCCGGTCTCTCTACCGTCCAGAGCGCGGTCACGCACGAGCGCCTCTTCTTAATCCAGAAGGCGAACCGGATGATCCATTTTCCGTGTCTCATAAGCCTCGTTGGTGGCGAATGTGGTGGCATTATCTTGCACTTATATGCACATTTTGGGCACCTGCACCTCTTCTATCACTTATTGGCCTACATACTGCTGCTGTGCGGCAGGCATGGCGCGAGAAAATAACTTTGGTCCTCCTATCATGTTCACTGGGTGGTATTATCGCATTTATTACTGTGGGACTACAACGTACGCTTTGTGGCGATCAAGCGGAGGGCGTATTTGTTAATGTTAAGCGTGCATCCGGCTATGTCGGCGTCTTGGGCGAGGCCTACAGCACCGCTAATTCGAAATTCCCAGAAGCATTCATCTATGATCAAATTCGAGAGCATAGTGGTCTTGATGTATCGCAGTTTTTTGAATTCTCTGAGGATGCTTTCCCAGCATGCAAGAATATCAACACAACCGTGGCCAAACCACTAGACTGTGCTGATGCCGACGGGAAAAAAATCAGATGTCTGGACAAGCTTCGCGTCGATAATTTAGAGTCCGATCTTGGTCTCAAGAAAGTAAATCAACATATTGGCTACGACTGGGAAGACCTTGTTAACGGCACTGGCAAGCTACTCGCCATCGACGGATATGTGCTAAATTTTAATGCCTACCTCGCCACATATACAAAACCCATACCTAATGATCCCGTCGACAAAGTGATCCGCAACTTCTTTTCCCCTTCATCTAACTACACAGACATGTCTGATGCCACGCGCCTATTTACCATCGACAAGCTTGCTCGTGATGCTATACCTTGCTTGAAGCAACGATACCAGGCGGGTCGTGTAAATTACAAGACCACCGGCTGTTTCATGGCTGACCTCATTCTTTATATATCCTTGATTGTAATTCTTGGCCTCGTATTTGCACGTACCATCATGGCTGTTTGGTATGCCTTTGTTGGATCGCGCCGCTTGGCTAGCACGCCACCACCACCAGGCAAGTTCTCAGCTACAGGTATGCGGCGTCCGCGACCAAAGTCGCATGTTGCCATGCCTGACGGCGCAACACATGAAAACTCAATGGGTGTTGCACCATGGGCCCAAAAAGGTATAGTGACACCTACGCCGGCCTCAAGTAAAAACTTGCCAAATAACAATGTGTCGCTCATGACACCTGCCTCCATGACACCTGAAGATATTGGCAATGATCCATACATTGTTTGTCTGGTGACATGCTATTCAGAGGGTCTTGATGGTATTTCTGCTACTCTATCGTCTCTGAGCGCGACGGAATATCCTACAAACCGCAAACTTATCTTTGTTGTCGCTGATGGTATGATCACGGGCAAGGGTGAGTCTATGAGCACACCGGATGTGTGCGTCAGTCTTATGACCCCTGACATGCGCTTTGGCACGCCCACGCCAATGAAATATCGCTCGGTTTCATCAGGTAAGAAAGCGCAGAACATGGCGCTTGTTTACGCTGGCCATTATCAAGACCCTTCTGGTGGTGAGTCTGTGCCGATGGTTGTGGTGGTCAAATGCGGTATGCCTGAAGAGGCCGCTGGTCAAAAGGCAGGAAACCGCGGTAAACGTGACTCCCAAATGGTCCTAATGAGCTTTTTCCAACACGTTACATACAATGATCCCATGTCGCCCTTGGACTATGACTTGTTCCGAAAAATTCATGCATTGATGGGTGTAACGCCAGACTTTTTTGAGATGGTCCTTATGGTTGATGCTGACACCAAGGTTCATCCACCAGCGCTTCGTTATTTGGCTAATGCTATGCTGAATGACCACCGGATTATGGGAGCGTGTGGTGAGACGCGAATTCAAAACAAGCTACAAAGCTGGGTCACAGCGATACAAGTGTTTGAGTATTTCATTTCGCACCATCAGGTCAAGGCATTTGAAGCTGTTTTCGGTGGTGTCACATGTTTGCCTGGTTGCTTTAGTATGTACCGTATCAAAGCGCGCAAGCCTGGCTTCGACGATTGGATTCCTGTGATCGTGAAGCAAGATATCATTCGCGAATACAGTCAAACGATCGTCACGACTCTGCATCAAAAGAACTTGCTATTGCTTGGCGAAGATCGATTTCTCAGCACCCTCATGCTACGAACCTTTCCCCACCGCCGTATGGTGTTCGTACCACATGCCGTGTGTCACACCGAGGTACCACATACGCTTCGCATGCTCCTGTCACAACGACGTCGCTGGATTAATTCGACCGTGCATAACCTTATGGAGCTTCTGTTGGTGCGAGATCTGTGCGGCACTTTCTGTTTTTCGATGCAATTCGTCGTACTTATGGATCTGATTGGTACTCTTGTTCTGCCCGTGGCTATTTCACTCACATACTACCTTATCATCATGTCGGCCAAAGACCCGCCCAAGGACTTCACATCTGCCATCCCACTCATGATGCTTCTTGTCGTTCTTTTCTTACCAGGATTTATCATTGCTATGGTGCGCTTCAGCCCTTCCCATGTAATTTGGCTTGTCATCTATCTAATTTTCTTGCCTGTGTGGAATTTTCTTCTTCCCGCGTATTCATTTTGGCATTTCGATGACTTTTCTTGGGGTGAGACACGTCGAATAGAGGGTGAAACGAAGAGTGGGGCTCATGAAACTTCGGAAGAAGGTTACCATGCTGCTCTCGAGGTGCCGATGCGATTGTGGACTGAATGGGAAACGTCGCGAATTCGCAAGCAGGAGCGCAATGCACGGCGGCGCCAAGAAATGGAGCATCAGTTTGGGGGCGGCTTTCACAATGACGTCGATCCTCGGCATGATGCGGGTCTTCGCCTCGCTGATCTCGATCGGCCATGCTCGCCCATGTCACAGGAAACATCAGAAGATCAATGGGGCGATCATATCGATGGCTATGACGAGAATGCGCCTTTGCCCGACCTCATGCATTCTGCGCGCCCCTTATCTATGATTGCAGCGCAAGGCGGCGGTACAGTTCAAGATGATGACTTGGAAAACATTCTACAGGGCGGTTGGGATGATGATGGCTCCATATCATGGGAAAAACGGAGGCCGCCTCCGCTCATCAGTGCAGCCAACGATTCGATTGTATCCTTCCAGGGCGAGTCAGATCCGCTGGCGGGCTTGACACCCGTGCGTTCATCGGTTGATTTGGGCGCCAGCTTACCTAGCTTGGCACCATTTGATGATGGATTTAACTCCCACGAAATGACGCCGGCTGCCTCATCGGCAGTTGAAGAACGCCGCACACATGTCCGCAACCGCTCTTCCGGTCCGTCGCGCCCGCTATCCAAGGTCCGCTTTTTCCATTGAGGTGAAACTTTTCTAGCAAGCACCGCGTATAGTCATGACCTCATTCTAGATACCAAACTGCACTACGTAGCCGGTTAAGTGCTACACCAATATCCAAGCGACGGGGACGTGCGAGGAAACCATCCGCAGACCGCTCCTGTAAGGCGTCTAGACCTGATTTCTCCATATCGTCATAAAGCTGATCCACAATTGTGCGCAAAGACGCCGGAGAAGCGCTCATCCAACGGCGCAAAAGAGTTTCAATGGCTCGGGTCTGACTCTTGTGCACGAGTTGCGGTGTCGAGCTCAAATCAAGAGCATGATCGCCAAACTGTATCAAATGTCGATGTTGCGTCGTAGTCCGGACTTGTGGCAACGGAAAGCCGACCGTCCTTTTACACAGAGTTGGGAAGGAGGATGAGTCTGATGTAGGCACTGAGTTTACATTGATGCTCTTGCACAACTGTTTGGCACGTTCGGTGACATCCTTCATAACATAGCGGTCCATCTGCAACACAACGTCTGCCTCGTACAAAAATGAGCTCGAGGAGCCACACACCAACAGGATGGACGCCCCCGTTGTGTCCACTAATGCACGTGCTCGGGTCACAAGCGGTGTAATGGGTTCATTTGGGACGAGCAATTGCATTGCATAATCACGAACTAGGAAGTTGGATGCCGTCGTATCTTCGTCTAGAACTAGCAAGTCTGCACCCAATTCGAGAGACTCCATCAGCGATGCTGCACACGACGTACTTCCAGATGCATTTGTTGTGCTGAACATAGTCGTATCTGCTGCATTGGGAAGGTTAGAAATGAACGGAGAAATGTCGACCTTTCCAACAGAGCGGCCGTCTTCCGAGCGCACGCTGGCCACATCTTCACATGTGCACACAAATTCACGTCCGTCGTCAGGAACAAAATTGTAGGAGCCGAGGGCCATGGCCGACAAGAATGTGGATTTTCCATGGAATCCGCCACCGATGCACACGTTTAGCGAGCCCCTTTTTAGTCCCATGCCTTGTATGGATCCCCGGTTTGGTATGTCGATAGATACTTGTACACTCGGGGGACTCTGGAATGGGACACAAGATGTCATGGGCAAATCTGAGTCGCCACTGGCACGGGCTAATTTGGCTCCATTTGGAACAAATGCCACAAGACCATGGTCCTTGAGCTTGGTGCGCAGCACGTGTTGGTCTTCAATGACGAGCACATGTCGTTCCAATGCTCGAGTGTCATAGCTTGCATACAAAAGACCACATTCGACCATTTCAGGAACGTGTTCACAAATGACGGCAGCAGCAAGATGGCCAAGAATACTTCGACCTTGCGCTGGAAGACCCACAAGGAATCGCATCTCAATACCGTCCTTGTCCACAATCACTGCGGTGCGTTCGAGTACATGCTGACCGGGCGCATCCACCTCGAGTTGACCACCTTTGGCTCCCGCCCATCCACCACCTTTCAGCTTCTGGTCATATTTTCTTTCCTGGCAGACTCTGTGCAAGCGGCGCAAGATATAGTCTGCTAATGCAGTTCGACGGATACGTGGCTCTAGCACAGAGGATGGAAATCCTGCGTTTTCATGAGAGATACGCACGCGTGCCTTACTTGGGGCAGCGTATGGGTCTGCTTGTGCATGATCCAGATAAAAAGTAAAGGCTGGGAAAGCCCACATACCCTCAATGTCATGATACGCAGGGTACGGGCGCATATGAAGATTATGGAGCGATCGTGCTAAATCTTCGGAGGTGCCTCGTACTGTTCGAGTCTTTTTCTGAGAGTAGACATCCGAATTTTTTGCGAAAGTTCCATTAGATTTACTGCCTCGACCTCGGCTACCATAAAGCTCGCGATAATAGCCACCGCGGCCTCGGCCGCCACGACTGCTCATGTTTGAGTGGGAGGTCTGTGTGTCAAGCTTTGTGAGACGCTGACGGCATGATGACATATGATTAGAAAAACACCTGACGTCATGCGCGGTCGGGACATGGTCCGACCGTGCCGCCCTTTCTTTCTCTCTTCCAACAATAATTCATATGTTCCGCGCAGCAGCTCGTACTACAAACCTTGCTCGCACCTCGTTGAGGCAGTCCCTTTTCTCCGCTAAGCAGGTGCGCAACTACTCTGTTCGCCACAATGCGCAACAGGCGTCGTCAAACATGGGCCTCTACCTCTCGCTCGGCGGTCTTGCTGGTATTGCCACCTGGTACGGCATGGGCGGCTTCAACGGTGACATTCGCTCGAAGCTACAGAAAATCAACGCTGACTCTGAAGATGTGGCCCTTTCGAATGAAGAGTTTCGTGCTCTGAAGCTCAAGGAAGTTCGTCCTTACAACCACGACAGTGCCTTCTACGTTTTTGAGCTTCCTGACAACAAGCGCTCTGGTATGTTCACTGCATCTGCTCTTGTGATTCGTGGTGCTGGTGATGATCCCAAGAACAAAGAGGGAAAGCCCGTCATCCGCCCCTACACTCCAGTCAACCCCCCGTCGGACAAGGGAGAGATTGTTCTGCTCATCAAACATTACCCTGGTGGCCAGATGACGCAATACCTCAAGGGCCTCAAGGCTGGTGACGAGATGTGCTTCAAGGGTCCCATCCCCAAGCATCCCTACAAGTCTAACCAGTTCGAGGAAATTGGTATGATTGCTGCTGGCACGGGCATCACGCCCATGTGGCAGCTCATCCAGGAAATTGCTGCGAACCCCTCTGACAAGACCAAGGTGACGCTCCTTTATGGCAACAAGACAGAGGCTGACATTCTGCTCCGTGAGAAGTTCGACGAGCTGAGCAAGGACTCCCGCTTCAACATCGTTTACTTCCTCGATGAGAATGCCAAGAGCGTCAAGTCTGAGAAGGGCTACATCACGAAGGATCACGTCAAGAAGTATCTTCCAGATGCTGAAAAGGGTGAAAAAGCCAAGATCTTTGTATGTGGTCCTCCACCCATGGTTGGTGCGATTGCTGGCCCTAAGCAGGGCTTCCAGCAGGGTGAATTGAAGGGTGTCCTGTCGGAGCTTGGCTACAAAGCTGAGCAGGTCTTTAAGTTCTAAGCTTATTCGCATAGTAAGATACATGAAAACAATATAGTATTTTTTCCTTCACAATTATCGTTACCATCTTGGAGCTGTAAGGAGTAGGATGCATGAAGGTCTTGGGCGCTGTCCAGGACACATATCCGTGCCACAAAGACATAATGTTTTCGTTAACTATACTACTAAATGCAATCCGGAGAGAAATTCGACCCATTGGTACAGTGGTTAGCACGTGGAGCTGTTAAACTGGTCGTGTGTCGACTATAAAACTCTAAGGTCACTGGTTCGATCCCAGTATGGGTCGCTGTCTTTTTGTTGCCCTGAGATAGCTCTTTTTCGAGGCCGCCAATTCGGTCTCCCAGAACATTTTTAGACCGTAGGATTTTACTATTGAAGCACATTTCAAGCTAGAGAGTTACATGGTAGAGACACTAGGAGTTGGTAGAAGATGTTTTAAAGGTGTCTTACTTATGCCGTTGGTATTGAGCCACGAGCATGGCGTGATCACGTTCATATGGTTCCAGCGTCAATTGTTCGCGAGGGCGGAATGAGCTCTTCTTAAGCTTGTTGACTTCCTCAGCAAATACGGCCTCTGGCTGGGCCGTTGAGTCGATACAGCTGGCCTTAATCGAAATGACAGCGTGTCCGCCATTCTTGAGGAAGTATTCGGCGTTGAATGCAACAATACGAGCCTGATCCGGCTGAGCAACATCAGCAAAGATAGTATCAACCGAACCAACCAACATGCGATACTTGGCTGGGTGACGTGCATCTTCGATGATTGGGATTACGTTTGTACGCTTCTTTGCCATGTTGATCAAATCACGGCCAGACCGATGCGAAAATTCCACAGCATATACGATTCCCTCTGGACCAACAACATCAGCCACATGACTGACACTAGTACCACTAGCAGCACCAAGATATAAGACTTTGACACCAGGCTTGATGTGAATATTGTCAAGACCGCCAAGAATACCGGCAGCTAACTTTGAACGGAATGGATTCCACACACGGTACTCTGTCTTGTTCGTGATAGCAGTTCCATCTTCACCAGAGCCCGGAGTTTCAACAGCAATACGCTTCTCACCGTAGACAGACTCGCCAGGGACAAGGTTTTTGGTCACGAGCAAATGCTCCTTGCCCTCTGCTACAAAAACACCTTCGTGACGGTGAGGCTTAACGATAACATTAGATCCACCTTTCGCACCGCCACGACCGCCTTTAGCGCCGCCACGACCACCGCGAGCACCGCCGCGGCCACCACGGCCACCACCACGGCCACCACCGCGGGCGCCGCCACGACCACCGCGAGCGCCACCACGCATACCGCCACGACCAGGTGGTCCACCGCGGCCACGACCGGGTGCACCACCGCGACCTCCACGAGCTCCAAATGCCATTTCTAAGTTTTGAAGGGCTTAGGCTCGTCGGTACACACGCTCTTTGAATGTACAAGAAAAAGACGTCCCAGCCGTCCCGCCAACGTTTTTTTTTCGCACCTGCCTCCTAGCAAAGGCACATGGCATCTCACGTGACCTCATGGGCAGCGCGTAGCGCGTTGTTGCCATGGATGCGACAGTGCGCGTTTGATAGTGCCTTGACTACGACGCAACTTGTCCATTGCTTCTAGTAGGCATGCCGCGTGAGCTTATTACTATACAAACAGGACAATGCGGAAATCAAATCGGCTCACAGTTTTGGGAACAGCTATGTCGTGAGCATGGCATATCGAGGGATGGTACATTAGAAGAATTTGCGACCGAGGGTCAAGCTGGTGATCGCAAAGATGTATTCTTCTATCAGGCTGATGATGAGCACTATATACCGAGAGCGATCCTCGTGGATTTGGAACCAAGGGTATGTATACGATACGTGGGCTGTTTACGAATGCGCAGGTCATCAACAATATCATGACAGGACCATACAAGTCCTTGTACAACCCAGAGAATGTATATCGTAATGAAGCTGGTGGTGGTGCAGGCAATAATTGGGCTCAAGGATATGCAGCTGGTGAAAAAGCGGCAGATGAGTTGATTGAAATGGTCGACCGTGAAGCAGACGGAAGTGAAAGTCTTGAGGTGCGTGCGCTGAACTCTCACACCAGGGGTTTTTCCTGTTACATTCTATAGCAGGTGGAACAGGTTCCGGAATGGGATCATTTCTGCTGGAGCGTCTAAACGATGCATTTCCTAAAAAGCTGATTCAGACATACAGCGTTTTTCCAAACTCGGAAGAGACATCCGATGTGGTGGTTCAACCATACAATTCTGTGCTCACACTTAAGCGCCTTGTGAATAATGCGGACAGTGTAGTGGTGCTGGACAATGCTGCACTAAGCCGCATTGCAAGTGACCGATTGCACTTGCAAAACCCGAGTTACCACCAAACGAATCAACTCGTGAGCACAGTAATGAGCACCTCTACCACAACGCTGCGGTACCCAGGGTATATGAACAATGATTTATGTGGTATTCTTGCCTCACTCATACCCTCTCCGCGTGCCCATTTCCTCATGACGTCGTACACGCCCTTCACCTCAGATAATGTGGATCGTGGAAAGGCTACCATGAAAACGACTGTGCTTGATGTCATGCGCCGTCTTTTGCAGCCGAAAAACCGTATGGTTAGCATCACTGGTGCAAGCAAGACAAGCTGCTATATGTCTGTGCTGAATATTATCCAAGGCGATGTGGACCCTCGAGACGTGCATAAGAGTCTTTTACGCATTCGCGAACGGCACCTAGCTAGTTTTGTGCCCTGGGGTCCAGCAAGTATTCAAGTGGCATTGTCACGACGGAGCCCGTATGTGGCCAGCTCTCATCGTGTGAGTGGTCTTATGTTGGCGAATCATACTGGTATTGCAAGTATGTTCAAGCGCACAGCAGATCAATATGACAGGTTGCGCAAGCGAAATGCATTCTTGGACATGTACAAGCGCGAAGCCATGTTCTCTAGTGATTTGTCTGAGTTTGACGAGGCGCGCGAAACAGTGGCTGAACTCATGAGCGAGTATCGCGCCGCTGAGAAAGACGATTATATAACAGGCGCCGCGGTGCCATAAGATCCGGATGTCATAGGTGGTATGCTACACAAGTTTCACCTCCACTGCTTTGTAATTTGATTGGCCGTATAGTATGCATGGGCAGGTTTGGCGCACTACCATCTCAAGGCATACTTTTTGTCAAAGCACTGCGTGGTAGTTGGAGTTTTTGGCTCATCCAACGACAATGCCAGGTTTCCCGATAAGCCCAGGGCGACCAGCTGATCTGGGCATTTCCCTTGGGACTGACGATCGGCATGTGGGGCCGGATAGACCAGGATCAGGTTTATCACACACTGAAAGTGTCGATGTGACCCAACCCCGAGCTTGGGCAAATACCAGCACAGACTCTTTGAACATGTATCATTTCCCGCCAGATGGGGATTATTTTGAGAACGCTTCCCATAATACAGAGGGACAAGATACTTTTGTTGGAAATGACGCACGAGCTTGGGCCAGTACGAGCACCTTGCCATTGGATGATGATAAGTCGTCACTCGACATCGGTCTAGGAGATGTCTTCGATACCTTTCACTTATCACGCAGTGAAATCAACAGTGAATCTGCTCGAATATCAGAAGGTCCTAATCGATGGCGGGAATACCTGCCTATTGAAGGGCTTGGTGAGTCTCCCCCAGTGAATGAACTACCAAATGGCGATGAAGAAAATATGCCTTCGGAGAAGCCTAAAGCACTGAAATTTGTCAATATGCTACAAAAGGTAAAGGAATCATCAAAAATCACATTAAATCAAGCTCGGAAACGTCGCGAGCGACGCCGTGAGCGTGTGGACAATAACGATGATTGGCTTCCTATGCGAGAGCCTTCCAATATGTCGGATGACAAAGAGCCATCTCTGTCACCTCTGCCCGTTCACATGTGTCTTCGTGGAAAATCACTGACGATTTTCGGGCCAAGGCATCCGTGGCGTGTATATCTTGCCAAAATACTGTCTTCCTGGTGGATCGAGCCTTTACTTTTGCTTCTCATATTTATCAACGTTGTTGTACTTATTGTTTCATCTAGTCGCGATATTCGCTTCGAAACGCGCACGAGGAATGTTTTTTCAAGGGCCGAGGAAATTTTGTTACTTGTGGTATTCATTGCATATACAATTGAAATGATTGCACGTATTATCGTTTCTGGCCTCGTAATCAACCCTCCATCCTTGGATGAGAACGTCATGCGAGAAGGTGGCCCTGAGGAGGAGCTCGAGTATTCGAACACATACGACGTGCTTTACAATATGTATCTTGACGCGCTGCAGAGCGCACACCGCTTCTTACATCCATACAGCAAGGTCGAAAGAGAACGCGCGGAGGCCAAGCTTGCTTCTATCCATCCTGCTGAAGGCATGGCACCTTTGGACGACATGTTCATTTCCAAGGTGGAAAATGGACTCGATTTAAATAATGGCCATCAACGTTGGTGGGATGTGTTGTATTACAATATCGTTTCAATATGTCTACATCTCTCGCGCACTATCACAACAGATCCGAAGCAATTGTGCAACCATGCTTACTTACGCCAGAGCTGGAATCGAGTGGATGCATTGGCGATACTTTGCTATTGGGTCGCCGTCGGTTTGGAAATCTCTGGCGTGGAAGTGACTGAGAAGCATCACATATTTGTGTTTCGAGCCCTCAGTGTTCTACGGTGCGCTCGACTCTTGGGACTATGGGAAGGCACAGAAACGATTCTTCGATCGCTCAAGCGTGTAGCCCCGCTCTTGTTGCGTGTACTTTGCTTTCTCGTGTTTGCCATGGTTCTTTTCGCCGTGATCGGCATTCAGAGTTTCCATGGCTCGTATCTTCGTCGTTGCGTCTGGCTTGGCGACTACAACAATAGTCCTGGCGTGAATTACACACTATCACAGATATGCGGTGGCAGTGTGGACCCGAATGACCGGTCTAAGACCATCAGTCACTTGAATGACCATGGTGCCTATGATCCCGCCAGAAAGCCTAATGGATTCATTTGTCCATATGGGCAAGTGTGTATGGAGCAAGACATGAATCCTTTTAACAATGTACAGAGCTTTGATGATGTGTTTCATTCGCTTTTGCAAGTGGCCGTCATTGTTTCCCTAAATGGCTGGTCGGATACTATGTACGATATGGTGGATGCCGATTACTATACCGCGATCATATTTTTCATCATCGGTATCATTCTACTCAATTTCTGGCTTGCTAATTTATTCGTTGCCGTCATTTCGCATTCATTCGCCTCACTCAGTGCGCAGACCGAGCGAAGCGCATTTGCCGCTCGCGATTTTCGACAAGAGCAGGAAGGGGTCCAGGAAGCATCTCAAGAACCACGACGACGGCGTAATCGCCTGGTTACATGGTATAAAAAGATTCGGAAATACACGCAGTATATTTGGCTTTCTTTGATTATTGTGGGATTGGCTGTCCAAGGTAGCAAGGCATCCTATGAATTTGAAGACCAAAAGAAGTGGCGCGAAGATGTCGAGCGTTATCTTGTCATTCCTTTTGACCTCGAAATCCTCGTCCGATTCATTTTTGAATCTATGGAAGGTGGTCCAGGTCAGTTTTTCCAGGGTAAACGCAATGTGCTGGACCTGTTTTTGGCTATTATCACGACTATCATCCAAATCCCCGTCGTGAATAATTCATCATGGTATCCATGGCTCACTTTTTTTCAATTGCTGCGTTTTTATCGAGTGATTGCAGCTATTCCTCGCATGAAGAGTTTGTTACTGCGTGTGGTCGGCTCTATGTCGGCTCTCTTTAACACTATTGCTTTTCTGGTCATGACCATTTTTCTTGCCGCACTTATGAGTGTACAGCTTTTTCGTGGTGACATCGAACAAAGTGATGATGGCACTGAGTCGGACACTTTTACTTGGAAACAACTGTTTAACGGTTTTCTAGGTGTATACCAGATATTTTCTTCGGAGGGCTGGAAAGATTTAATGTTCAATGTGATCAGTTCTACCAGGCAATACAAGCAAGGCGTAATCGCTGGTATGTTTATCGTGGGATGGTTTCTCTTCGCAAACCTGATTTTGCTTCAGCTTTTTGTTGCTGTTATCAATGAAAACTTTCGAGTGGCTGAGGGGGATAAGTACAAGAAGCAAATGGAAAATTACCTTCGCCGGACTGAGCCACCGCAAGAGTCGCTTGTTGCTCGCTTAATGCAACGGCTTAGTCCATTCCGTGTACCACATGAGCACAACACTTTATCGCATCGCTTGGAAGGGCCTGTCCTCGATGATGCTCGGCAGCATGCAGACACGAGCAAGGCGAACTATGTGGAAGAGCGGCCATTACGAAGCATGTTCATGCAACTTGTCACACCAGATCACGCTGGTCTAGCATTCGGCACATTGCGACGTGTTCTACGACTCGATAAGCCACATGAGCACGCGCGACTCGAGGCCCTGCGGAGACAATCTAGTGGCGGCAAGCAATCACAGACTATGGACGAACTAGAGGATATGATCAATAACCAGCAGGATATACGCGCGTTGGGTTCTGAACACGTCAGGATTATGCGTACTGATCTAGGTTTGGTCAACCAGGAAGAAGGCCAGGAATTCCTGAAAGACTATGTTACGCGTAATGAGCTAGATCCTCGCATTCGTATGGCACGTCTCATGGCTGAACATCCGTCATACGATCGGTCTTGGTTCATTTTCTCAAACCGGAACCCTATTCGTCGCTTCTGCCAAAGTCTCACGCGTACATCTCATGGTGAGCGTGTGTTTGGTCGACCCATGTCCAAATTCCGCAATCATATCTTCCAGGCGATAGTATTTGGAGCGATTATTGGATCAGTTGTCCTGGCCGGAATCGCAACGCCAGCGTACCGAAAAAAGTACATGGCTGAACACCGTTCTGTCTTTTATGCTTGGTACGCAGTGATTGAAGTCAGTCTTTCACTCATTTTCGTGCTTGAGTTTTTCATCAAGACTATTGCGGATGGCTTCATTTTCACGCCCAATGCATACCTGTACAATATGTGGAACCTACTAGATCTGTTTGTGCTCATTTCACTACTTATCAACGTCATTAGTGAATTGATCGTACCAGGGGGCGTGTCGCACTTTACTCGTGCACTCAAGGCTTTCCGCGCGCTCCGCCTAATTAACGTCAGCTCACTAATGCGTGATACGTTCCATGCCGTGATGATTGCGGGGGCTGGTTATATTCTGGATGCATCTATTCTCGCTTTACTGTACATCATCCCTTATGCCGTTTGGGGTCAAAATTTATTTGCTGGACTCATGTACTCATGCACTGATACTAGTGACAGCATTGTGACCAAACTTGATTGTCATGGTGAATACCGTTCTCAGCCGCTCAACTGGTCTTATCTTGCGCCTCGTGCATGGACGAATCCAACAGAAGGCAGCATGTACTCATTTGATGATTTTAAGAGTGCTTTGCTGATCCTTTTTGAGATTGTGTCGCTAGAAGGCTGGATCGATGTTATGCAAAGAGCCATGAGCATAAGGGGCCGTGACATGCAACCCCGAGCTGATGCTGCGCAGCATAATGCCATTTTCTTCCTTGTGTACAACTTGATTGGGGCTGTGAGTGTATTGACACTCTTCGTCTCGGTGATTATCGAAAACTTCCAGCGATATTCTGGCGCTGCGTACTTGACCACTGAACAACGCCAATGGCTCGATATGAAGCGGCAACTTCAGCGCCAGGGTCCATCTAAGCGGCCTCGAATACCCTCTTCAAACCCATTTATTCGCTGGTGCTTTCAAGTTTCGACACGAAAGCGTGGCTGGTGGTCCCGATTCATGGGTCTCTTGTATTTTATTGTACTTATTTTGCTTATGACTCAGTCCGCTCATGATACATGGACTACGGAACGAGGCCGCGCTATCGCCTATGTGGTCTTGGGATTTGTATTTGTATGTGACATCATTATACGTCTCCTTGGTTTGGGTTTCACAAGCTTCCGACGCAGTTATTGGAACTGGTATGACGTGATTATTATGGGCGGTGTAATTGGCACGAGTCTTTCCCATGTTTTGATGCCGTCTGCCTCTCACGCACATGCACAGCTGCAAAAGTTGTTTGTCACAGCCATTACGCTCAAGTTAATCCAACGGAGCGATTCGCTGGACCTACTATTCAAGACAGCAGTGGGATCTGTCCCTGCTATCATTGCCTTGTTTCTATTGTGGCTCACCATGTTTCTCGTGTGGGGTATTATGTTAGTGGAAGTATTTGGTCTGACGAAATGGGGTATAAACGAATCCCACGCTAAGAATCTCAGCTCATTGTGGCAGACACTCATTTTTTTATCGATGACGTCAACGGGCGAAGGATGGAATCAGTACATGCATGATTATGCTGTCCAGCCGCCCATGTGCACGCCGTCGAAAAATTATTTGGAATCTGATTGTGGCAGCATTGCCTGGTCGTATTTCTTGTTTATTTCGTGGAACATTATTTCCATGTTCATTTTCCTCAACATGTTCACAGGTACAGTGGTTGAAAACTTCTCGTACGTGTATCATCTTCAAGGCAGCAGCGCTTTGTCTCGGGACCAAATGCGTATTTATAAGGACATTTGGAGCCAATTCGATCCTCAGGGCCATGGATACATTTCTCAGCAGCACATTATACCATTTTTGTCGCGTCTCACTGGAATGTTTGAAGTCAGATTATACCCTTCTGATTTAAGCGTCTCATCACTGCTAGACCATTCACGTGTTTCTTCGCCTATGTACAAGAAGTCTGCATCTACGTCCTCTCTGCGTTTAGGTCGCCGCTCACCAAGATTGTCAAGGTCTCCCAGGTCTCCTCGATCTCCACGATCTCCACGGACGCCCCAGTCTCCCCGATCACCCAATCTGGCTCATTCTGATATGCTCGAGCCGGTGAACGCGACTGACGGCATGATATCGTTCCATGATGCATCATCGACCGAAGACGTACAATCGACGAGTCGAATTGTCAGCGGTATTGATTTGGATGCTCTCAGCGAAGCATTGGACTCCGCCAACGTGCAAGAGCTGCGCATGCGACGTCAGCGCTTGAATCGGATGTATTATGAAGCGATTTTGGCCGACAAGGGAAAAGGCGTTTCTTTTTCGACCATGCTTTTTATCTTGGCCTACTACAAGATGTGTGGCTCTCCTGTAAATATGGAAGTGTCGGAGTTTATTGAGCGGCGAGAACTTATGAATAAAATTGACTCGCGCATCAACTTGGAGCGTGTCCGAGGACTGCTTCGTGGTGTTTATCTTCGTCGTCGCTTTCTTGCCGTGCGTGCGGAGCGTGAGCGTCAGAGTGTAATGCATCTCTTTTCAAGCGATCAGTCTCGTGGTTTCCCCTCTATTACTGTTGAGCGGCCTATTTCTGAAGCTCACCAGCATGACCGACAACGTCCCAATATCCGAGTTGAGACAAATCTTTCAGATTCGTCTCCATTATATGGTGACGCTTTACACATGCCCTCACCGCGTTCACCAAGTGGATATGTCAGCAGCGATGATGGCGACTCAGGCAATGCAAGCGATGTGCAGGTCTCACCTTTATCTGTCGCGGTTCCTCGGCGTCGTCTATCGTTTCAAAACTATGATGAAAATCCATTCGAAGATGCACGCTCTCACAACGCCAATATATCATCATCACATCTTCACGCTCCTCTCGAAATGGACACATGGACACAAATCATGCACCGTCTTTCGACCAGTACCCACGACGACTCTGAAGATCATATGCATCACAACACATAGTGCACGTGATAGTTGATCTTGATATCCAACACGCCTGTCCACCGTCGGAGAGTAGGCTCAAGTTCATGTCTATGGCTCTGAGTTCTCTGGCGTCACAGGCGCAGCCCACGTCGCATAGTCCGGGCGTGCCGGATACTTTTCTTGGATCCATTCTGCATGGTAATCCCATCTTTTCAGCAGGTTTCGGACTAATGGTGATGGGCGGCGCACTGGCCTACGGTCGATCTGCGCTTCGTTGGGGTGCTAGTGCTGCACAACGTCGCATGCTCGTCTCACTTGAAATTCCATCCAAAGACCGTGCGCATCCTTGGTTTTTGCACTGGATGGGGGCACAAGCTGCCGCCCAAGCGTTGAGACGCAAAGCAAATCACGGTCATCTGCCCAGAGAATCTATCCTTGAATTCCTAGGCCTAACACGTCCTAGGGTCTATTCGGATGAAAATACCAACAATCCCTTGCGTGCAGCTACAGGCGAAGTTGTGTCACCCGTACGAATTGTTTCGCGTGAGCTTGCTGTGGATACACAATATGATGAGACCACTACACCAGGCGTGCCTGGCGGCAGCGATCGTGGGCAGGCTACTTTTTCGCTCGTGCCTGGACCAGGAACACATTGGTTCCGATACAAAGGCGTATGGATGCGTCTTCAACGTGAGCGAAACGGCAAACTAGTGGATCTATCGACGGGAGCGCCCTGGGAGACGGTGACGCTGACCACCTTATCATCGTATGAGCACTTATTCTCTCAATTGCTATTAGAAGCCAGGCAATTAGCGCTATCTTCAACATATGGAAAAACGATCATTTACACAAGCTGGGGGGTTGAATGGCGCCCTTTCGGCCATCCTCGTCGTGTACGTGAACTCGGCAGCGTCGTGCTACCAGAGGGAAAGAAGGAAGAGATTGTAAACGATGTTCACCGATTTCTCTCTCGCGGTACTTGGTATGCCAAAAGAGGTATACCATACCGCCGCGGATATCTCTTGCATGGTGCGCCGGGCTCAGGGAAGACGTCCTTTATTACAGCACTTGCTGGTAGCCTAGACTTTAATATTTGCCTTTTAAATCTGGCCGAGCGGGGCATGACAGATGACAAACTCAATTATCTCATGTCGAATGCTCCAGAGCGCAGTATACTGCTTCTTGAAGACATTGACGCAGCGTTCTTGGGACGTGGGCCGCATTCGCCAGAGCGCCACGCCGATGGATACCAACCTAACGTTACATTTTCAGGTTTGCTGAACGCATTGGATGGTGTAGCGTCAGGAGAGTCACGCATCATTTTTATGACAACGAATCATTTAGAGCGACTCGACCCGGCGCTTATTCGACCGGGGCGTGTTGATATGATTTGCGAATTGGGCGATGCCGATGCCAAACAGGTTCGTGAACTTTTGACCCATTTTTACCAGAGTGACCTGGTGGATATGCGCGTTGATGCGATACGCCGTGCAAACGGTATCAATCCGGACGAGATGACACGCGCGATGCAGCCGCCTGACGTGAGCGCACCTTACTACCAGAAAGCAATTCGCGAAGCTGCACAAGAGCTTTCGGTCGTGGCTGATACTCTTGTCACATATGTGGATGAGGTCACAAAACGTCGGCGCCATGCGTTAGGCTTGGATGCATCTGGATATGATCCAGGATCTAATCGTACATTGGATCGGCGTGCAGCACGCGGTGGGGTGAGCATGGCAGAATTGCAAGGTCTTTTTATTCGGTACCCAGATGACCCGCATGTGGCTGTAGACGCTTGGGCCGTCGAACAGGGACTCAAAGAGCTATGATTCGATCTCCGAGCGTCTGCGCCATTTTGTATGCTAGCAAAAGGATAAGCTGGGCGCATACATCAACAATAGCCGTAGTGAATGGCATACATGTTGTGTCTGGATCATAGTCCCAGTACCACAAAAAGAGGCACAGAGTGTGAGCGAAGAACAGTGCGAAAACAGACAAGATAGAGACGAGAACAATCACGCACATGTAAAACATCACACCAAATTGCAAGGATCCAATACCTCGTAAAATAAGCATGAATATGGCTTGTATCAAAACAACGTTTAAAATGATAGTGATAGGCGTAGTCCATTCGTCGATTTGAGGTTGCAGGGAATCAACCAGCTGTGATCCAAATTGCTTCCACCATACAAGATGGAAAGGCGATGCTGGATCTAATCTTTGAGGTGGTGACGTAGAATCCTCGATGACCTGCTCTTGAAGGGGCATATAGGAGGGATGTGCAGGTCGTGTATTTGCCCTGAATGTATGGGCATGCAGCGATGAAGTCAATCGTGACGTATGTACAGCAGCGGCGATGCTCGGCATACCAGCAACAATAGGGGCAAGAAGCGGGTATCCGGGGTATTGTGAAGCATTCTTTTCCAAAATCACTCCTGCGAGGGAACTCAATCCTGTTGCAACGAACAATGGAGCCCATCCACACGCAAGAAGCTCCCGAACATAAACATTTCGTAAGGTAGCGAGCATGAAGACAACACACAATGTAATGAGCCCCAAAAACAGAAGCGTGGCGATGCCCGTTCCCTCGAAGTACAAAAGACCCGCTCCAATCAGTCCTAATAGAGTAAGTGTACACAAGTCGCCCAAAGACCCGGCAATAGGAATCACCATATTATCAGGATCAAAACCAGACTTGCGTGCCCACACAACTAATGCGCAAATAAATGATCCTTGGACGGCGGATGACATCGATGCCGCAAGTTGTGAGACAGCCAAGACCAAAGCAAATTCGAAATATCCATCCCGGAGCCGAGCCGTTTTGTCTAAAATAGGCTTTCCAGAATGTACGGGTCCACGCATAGTTAAATCTGGCTGATCTCCATGAGATTCTTTCGCGCCCAGACCAAATGATAAAATGCCTGCAACACTCGCGACAATGAGGGCCTGAACTTGCAGGAGCCACATATTACCCGAGACGATCAGCTGACGTGTCCTACAATTGTCAATTTCCCCAATGTTTGCAGCTGTGGCCATACGTAAGGATAAGTTCATTTCGAGGTTGCCCTTGAGATTTAGCATAATCGGTACTAGAATCAGGAATTTATCGACCTTGGAAAAAGTCTTCCATGTGGTCATGTGGTCAAGCTCCATACCAGATAGCAGTAGACCTGCTAATGCACATAGCATGACAGGAAGTGTCTCGCGCGTGAGACCCCATGCCTTACGCCACGGCATGAGGACTAGCGCGAGAGACCTTTCAAAAGAGGAATGGAATGCTAAGCCACGCACTATATTCCGTGTCAGATCCTCCACTTGAGATACCCTGTACCAAACTCCGTCTTTCGATCTCTTGAAACTTTGCACATCGAAAATCTGAAACGAAGTCCAGTGATACCAAAAAGTGTCATGGCTGAGCCATTTCAGGTGTCTCTCTAAATCCATACTGGCAGCTTTTGCTACACAACATGTTTTGTACAGCAGGTTTCAGTCGCCAGAATTCATTATGTGGTTGTATGAGTATATTCTACCGACGAGCAGTTTTAAACAAGTCATCACTTCACATAGCATCTAGCTATGAGGCGCAAAGAGCTTGCGAGGCGAAAAATGTACACTCTTGCATAAAAGCGCGCCATAGAAACCTGTTTACTGCATACTATCGCTACCTAGCGCGCACCCGGTGGACGGTATGCTCCCGTGCGTGGCTTCACGGTAGTGAATCCATCAGTATCATTCTGGCCAGCATTCCGTGCGGGAGGGGGTGCGCTTTGGGCCGCCCCGCCAGCACCCTGGCGCATGCGTGAAAAGGCACCTGGAACGTAACGTCCTGAGCCACCGCCCATGCCGCCAGCACCGCCAGTGCGTGAAAAAGCAGAAGGCGCTTGCGACGGCGGTGGTTGTGAAGGTTGGGCGCCTCCAGCTGCTGCTCGGCTGCGAGCCAGGTCGCCTGGTCGGTAACGCCTGTTAGCAAATAGAGGGTCAACAGAGCCAGTAGATGATGCAGGAGGTCCACGACGCCATGTGTCGGCTGTCTCAGCCCGGGACGTAGGAGGTGCGGCGCTTTCGGGAGGAAGGCGACCATAAGTGCGTGCTTCTTGCGAGGAGTGCATATCTGTCTGACGTCGCAAGAGAGACTGGCGTTCCTCAATTTCAGCTCGCTTCTGAGCTTCGAGTTGCGCCTCACGCTCGGCGTCAGCACGCTGGCGCTCGAGCCTAGCCTTTTCTTCCTGTTCGCGCTGCCTTGCCAATTCCTCCTGCTCGGCAGCGCGGCGTGAAGCTTCTTGCCGCTCCTCGATAACTTGGGCGCGACGACGTTCCTTCTCGTGCTCGATGAGTTTTTGGGCCTCGGCGCGGCGTTTCTCGTATTCGGCGCGGCGCTTCTCGAGCACCTTGCTTCTCAGCATGCTGTAGTCAGGCATGACGGAAGAAAGCGTGGCTTTCATAGCCAGATCCGTCTGATACCGCTCACGAGCAGCAGCGACACGGGCCTCGTGGGCCAGCTTGTGGTTCTCGCGGTCTGCAGACATCTGTCGCTCGTAGTCTGCAGCCAAAAGAGGTCGCTCCTCATGACGATACGCACGTTCGATATGGTCCATGCGGCGCTGGATGGTGCGCAAACGCTCATTGAGGTCTTTCTTCTCTTTTTCAATTTGTTCCACCTGCAGCTTCACGAGCTTCTCGGTATCGAGCGAAGCAAACTCTTCTTCAGACAGCTTGAGACCACCACGCTCCTTCAGCGATTGCGCCATCTTGCGTGCCTCCTCGAGCTTGGCAGCCTCCATCTCCTTGCGCACATGATCCAGTTCACGGCGACGGGCCTCTTCCGCAAAGCGGCGTTGCTCGGCCTCGGCATGCTGACGGAGACGATCACTGCGCAATTGCGCTTCTTCCTCTTCCTTACGGCGCATCATATCACGTAGAAGCTCCTTGCGGCGCTCAATCATACTCTTGCGCTTGAGGGTTGCCTGGTGCTCCTCTTCAGCCGTAGCAATCGCGCGTTGCATGGCTTGTTCACGAGCAGCATGTTCCTTTGCAAGACCCTCCCTGTCGACCACACGCAGCGTACGATCCAGGCTTTCGGCCAGGCGGGCAAGTTGCGTACGAACCAGTTCGGATGGCATCGATTGAAGGCGAACAGAGTCGGTCTCACCGGCATTGGATAATGCTGGATGCACATCAGCCGCAAATACATCGTCCTGGAACGTAATAGCCCGCGACATGTGGTCAATTCGCAGGCTTACATGACCACGCTTGCAAGCGTGCAGACAGAACATTTCAATATCCATAGGCGTGTACGAGTAGGGCTCTTTGAAAGCAGACACGAGCTGCATCACCTGGTCTAGCTTGACAGAATCGTACACTTGACTCAGCTGCTGGAACAAACGGGTCAAAACCACAGAGTGCAAGGGCTTCACGTAGTTAGCCATGTCTGGGTCTTGTGCGATCTGGCTCAAAATTGGCTCGATCTTGGCGCAGATTGAAAGAGGATGGAATTGCACTTCCAGCATGTGGTAGAGCTCGCGCAGTTCAGGACGCACATGACGCAAAACGTTGCGGTTCAGTGCCTCGCGAAGCAAACCAGCACGTGTGGGAGTTTTGTTCAAGCCCAGCAGAGCATTGAGGCGACCCGTGCGCTGCCGAGTCTCTGAGTCAGCTTGCAGAAAGTCCGTTCGTCCTTTGGACATGTTACCCGATCCAGGGGCACTTGAAGTAATCACAGGAACGGCGAGTGCACTCAACAGGACAAACGAGGCCATACGCGCGTTTTCCTTGTCGGAATGCGCTGTCATGCGCGCCAGTGCATAGTACCTGTTCCAGGCGGCCGCATGGAACAAATGGTTGTCACTCACAATAAAGATGCGAGAAAGCTTTTCATAGTAGTTAGCCATCATAGCTGGTTTAGGCGCCTTCTTCGCCAGCATCAAGAGATTGTGCACATCTTCCACGCTGCGGAACGCCTCCTGCCACAACTCTAGTTCGACAGCACTGTTCAACTGCGTAAAGCGTGTATCCAGGTGACGCTGAAGCGTGTCAGCATCAGAAAAGTCAATGGCGTTTGTATGGTGCGCCGACCGAGCTACGCTTTGGAGATGCTGGCGCAGCACCTCACACAAACGACGGAACTCGGTCTTTCGCTGATGTTGCAGACAAAAGTGCAGCGCCTGGTCAGCAATCTGTTGATAGGCCATCTCAAGACGTGTGTTGTTCTTGAGAATATCCAGTGCAGTGCGATAAGCCTCCCACAAGAACTTGAGCCAAGGTGTGACGAGCGTGCGATCAGTACGGTCACGATCCTGATCTTGAGAAACACTTCCAAGAAGAATGCTCTCTGGTGTTTCACTTTCTTCAAGGTCGTCCACGTCGAGTTCTTCTGCTGCAGCATCTGCACGACTGCGAGCCTCTGCTACCTTCGAGTCCGCGTGCTCCAAGAAGTGACGCGTCACGTTGCAAATGGACTGAGGGTCCGTGTTCTGAAATGCATTCTTGTATTGCATCAGTGCATCTTTCGCAGCACGTCCACGGCGCTGATCGACACAGAGCTCCATGAATCGATCCATCAGGGGCTCCATCGACGACGATGGACCTTGCTTAAAACGCCGCGAAAACGTGAATTCCTGCAATGCTTGCAGGGCAGAAGATGCCTGACCAACATTTATCAGCTCCTCAGAACGTTTTAGTACCGCTTCCGGCTTTACCACGGGCGGCATTGTTACACGCACGCCGGATGGTCGAGATAAAAAAAAGAAGTGGCCGAAGATTTCTTCGCCTACTCCCTCCGCTGGCCTTGTTCCCCAGCGTGTACGTCAGCTCGGCCTTGGGTGCTTGTCGCTTCTTCCGCAGCTCGGCCGAACAAGTACAGCCATTCCGAGCCACCTACGCCAAAAATTCGCCACTGTCAGTTGTCCTGAGCGTAGCGCCGTTGGTTTTCCCAATGGCCTCATCGGCAGCAGCGCCGCCAGTAATAAATGCAGTCTTAACAAAGAATGCCAAAAGACGCGCTAAGAAAAAGCTGCAGCGGTCACAGTCCGAAATTCCACAAAAATCATCGGTTTCTAAGGAGTCATACGAGTCTTCCCCTCAAGCTCGTGTGGAAGATGAGGCTGCATTGCCGTCTTACATCGAGGCACCGCCGGATCCTGTCGCTGCCCCTCTACCAGACATGGATGATGAAATGTTTGCGAGTTTCTCGTCTGTCTTGGAACGATTCCAACCCCAGGAAACAGACGCGCCCAATCCAAAGGGACAAGTGCTGTATTCCGACGACGATATGTACTCAGACGATGAACAGCCTCGTTTACCACAAAGCACCATGTCGCGGAAGAAGCTCCGTGAACTACAACGCATGTCAGTGGCTGAGCTCAAGCAGCTGGTGCACCATCCAGAGGCCGTCGAATGGGCAGACGTAGCTTCACCGGACCCACGCTTACTGATTCATTTGAAGAGCTATCGCAATGCGGTACCAGTACCCTCGCATTGGGGTCACAAGCGCGAGTATTTATCTCATCGTCGCGGCACGGAGAAGCCTCCATACGAGTTGCCGTCCTACATTGCTGAGACAGGCATTGCGACTCTTCGGAATGCTGTTACGTCTGCAGAAGCGAACAAGACTCTTAAAGCCAAAACACGCGAACGTGTCCAGCCTAAAATGGCTCGTATGGATATTGATTACCAGCGATTGCATGACGCCTTTTTCCGGTTTCAGACCAAACCACCTATGACTCAATATGGTGAAACCTACTTTGAAGGCAGAGATGGCGGGTCTCGAGCACGTCATCGTCGGCCTGGTGATTTATCTGAAGCATTGCGAGAGGCCCTATCTATCCCCCCACTTGCCCCACTTCCCTGGCTCATTGCCATGCAGCGACATGGCCCACCACCCAGTTACCCACATATGCGTATTCCTGGTCTGAATGCGCCGATTCCAGAGGGTGCTCAATGGGGCTTCCACCCTGGTGGCTGGGGACGGCCGCCCATTGACGAAAAAGGGCAGCCTATTTATGGTGATGTTTTTGGTGAAAATAAACAAGAACACCAAGATTTGTTTGAACTTGACATACCACAGCGTGAACTATGGGGTGAGATTGCTGTGGATGAGGAAGATTATGATGAAGACAGTGACGAAGATGAGGAGCAAGATGAGAATGAAGAAGGCACCGACGAAGATATGGATGAAGACGAAGATGAAGACGAGCCAGCGGTGACAGAGGCTGACCATTTCGTGCCCACCTCGGGTCTTGAGACGCCATCCGGCATCCAGTCCGTCTTGGCTGGGCTCGAAACACCAGCCCACATCGAGCTTCGAAAATCTGTCCCCACGCCTTCTCAGCCAAATGGACCACCGCCATCACTATACCAAATCTTGCCTGAGCGCGAGGCCGGTGCGCAAGGCCATGGCTTTATGGGCAGCGACCATGTGTATGACATGAATGCAAGTCGTCCGCATAATTCTACGTAGTTATGCTATTTCCATTCTTGTAATATTTGATCGGCTTCGTGCATGATATCGCTGAGCGTGCGTCGTGGTGAATCGTTTTTATCCTTGCTGGTTGACTTTATGTTGTCAACGTAGCGTGGTGCCTCCGACACGGTTCGGCGAGCCACGTCGCGGTCATCCTGCGGACACCGGGGAAGAGAAGGCGACTTTCGATCTGCCGACAGTGTCGTTACTACACTCGTCGAGCGAATATCATTCTCTTCTGGCGTTGAGTTTTCAGGCAAAAGAGAGTGTGGATCGGTGATTGATGCAGCAAGGTTGTTGCTTGTTGATGAGAGATCTTGTTCATTCGAAGCAGGACGCACAGAAAAATCGGCATCGCAGATCGGGTCGGTGGGAGTAGATGAATCAAGCACGGGGGCAATCGAAACATCTTCGACAGAAGAGTCATTGCGCTTCTTGCTCTGCTCGAGCGACGTATCTTGCCGAGAAAAATCTTGTGTGGGAGGGAAGCGAGCGGAAGCAATCCATAGATCAGGAACGTCTCCTTCTGATTCATATTCACTGTCGCTGCCATGACTTGTTTCTCCGATGCTTCCTGATGCATTGCGTCGGCACGGCTGTATGAGCTCGGTGCTCACTTGTGAGTTGCACGCATCTGCATCTTGGTCTGGTATTGTATGCAGTCCTGAAACACGAGCTGCATCAGGAGTATGCTCATCGTTGCTCGGCAAAGTCGCCGACGGCTCGGACTGGTTCATAGCATCTTTTGCGTCCTCTTTAGACAGGATTTCCTTACTTTCGTCGCTATCCTTCTCATCAGCGCCGGCAGTATGTATCAGCATCGTTGTATTGCCGTCTTCGTCGAACAGTGGCGACCTTGTGTCTTTATCATTGTCGAGATTGGCAACTGGAGAGACAGGCGAGGCTTTTGTCGGCCTCTGTGGACGTCCATCAAGTGGCGATTCGCGGGGTGTTGCCGGATTTGAAGCAGAAGACTGTTGCACTGATGACGAGCGTTCAGCTATGTCTGAAGACAGGCCCTTCATCTGTGATAATGTGTCAGTTTTCTCCTCCTTCGAGAACTCTTTACAAGAAAGCTCATCGGATGCATGAGGCGGTTGTGATTTCATGCTGGGATCAATTTCTTTTAAAGATTCAGTGTCTGTCGCTGATAATTCCTGCAAGTTTTTTGATGGGCGATCCATTGATGGATCCCCGTCATTGACATGAAAATCAGGATGATCTCTAGGCAAGTCCATTGTAGTAGGCGTGGATGCTGTCACATCCGCCTTCTGTTCATCTAAATTCTTCTTTCCAGCCACTAGCGAAGGTACTGTCGCAGATCCTAGATGCATTGACTTATCACTTGACACAGAATGCTTCGTTTTTATATCGTCGTTGTTCACATGCTCTAAAGCTGTGTCGGTGGGGCGTGCATTTGAAATGTCTTCGTTTAAGCGTTCTTCATCCTGCATGATGTGATTATTTTGGATAGGCAAAGAATTCATGGAAGAAGGGGATGCTTCCAAAGTTGATTTTTTGAAAATTGAGCATGATGCATTTTCAGTCCCATGCTGATCACCTTCGGCGACAAAATTACTGAGTTTGGATGCCATACCTGCTTCCATCGGGAGTGAATCCTCGGTTGACAAAGTCTCGGTCGCCAATAGAATATCTTGTGACGAGGAAGCTTCTTGGCTTGAATTTAAAACGTTTTCCAAAGTGGACGAGGCATCCTTGGACGGAGATAGAGAACCTTTTGCTGGCGTTACAATATTTGACGGGTTGGAGCCATGCTCCATCGTAGAAGGAATATATTCCTCAGAAGTAGACAAATCAGGCACAGATGATATAGCGTCTTGAGATGAAGAGAATGCATGTCGGCCGGAAAAATTGTCGTCGGCGTGAATTGGAGTACAAGATCCATTTCTTCGAGACGATGAATTTAAACAAGAGTCCACAGAATGTACCTGTTGTGCATTTGCATGCAAGATCTCATCTCGCTCATGACAAATAGTGACATCTGATTCATATGATACATCGGGTATGGGCGAGTGTGACGCATTTAATGCAGCCGTCTCCAAAGGCTCTTTGCCTAAGGCGTCCGATGCTTGTACATCATGCATTTTATCGTCCAAAGACGCCTTTTTTTCCGCATTTTCGCTCCGCATAGTCTTGGTAAGTTCCACATCACGAAGCTCGGTTTGCTCTTGCACAGTTCGACCAAAATTCTCTGATTCTCGGGTCGGTTCTTTCGATGCAAAATCGACACTTTGCAAATTTGACACAGTGCATTTGGGATTCTCGTCTAATCGCTGGGGATCTGTTTCAGAGCAAGTTTCTGTTGTAGCCTCATTCGAAAGGGCTTTATGCAGTTCACGAGTAGGTGATGTGGCATTATCATTTGCACAACCAGGCTCTTTTGTGTGCAAACTAGTCTCCATGGCACCGTTTTCAGCGAAAGGGTCCGCATTAGTTGGTCTAGCGTCAGAAATCCGAGTTTCATCTTCAGGTTGATTTAATTCGGTTTGTACTTCTGATATCAAAGTGCCCTTGTCCTCCTGATCGCTAGACTCAGATTTGATGAATTCTAAGTTTTCAGACTCCTGCGAGACATTCGTTTCGGGATGAACCCGATTCAACGAGTTATCCTGGTTCGACGCTTTTGGCTCGTTGAACCTATTGAGTGTGTCGGCTGGCTCGTCTTTTTTCGTTTCAAAGGCAACATTCTTTTCAGACTCGGAATGGCATTTTTCATCGTTATGATATTCTTGTTCATTTGCATCTTCGGCAAAAAGGGCTGCCTCTTTCGTTGATCCAGATAATTCAGTATCATCATGTAAGTTTGATTCAGGAACTAGATCCGCACTTTCTTCTTTTATGTACGGAGATAATGATCCAGGATCTTTTTTGTTCTCATCAGACATTGACGCAGATTGATTTAATTTCGTGGAATCAGTTTCTGGTGAACTTGACCCATCTAGAAAAGGCACAGACATTGTTTGTTCTGCGTCCAGAGTATCATTCTCACATGAGTTAGCAGGTACTTCATTTTTTGATGACACGTCCATGTTATCTTTTTTGTCGCATAATGATACTTCAGAGACAAATGAGCTGTCACGCATGTTTGCTTCGTTCAAGGCTTCTAGCTCTTCAACAAGTTGACTTTTAGCTTCTTCACGGGGTTGTGCTTCTTTAGGTGAATTATTTGGCATCGTAGCCTCTATTGGCGCGAATTCATGATCATCTGTCAATGTTTCCCTGGAGTCAAGTTTGTTGTCTTTTTCCTCAACAAGTTCCATCTTTGATTTTGCAGCTGCCTGACTGCCGTCTTCATGCGACGTTTCTTGTCCTGATCCTCTAGCGTTACTTTCAATTTGAGCTTCCTCAAATTTGTTTATATCAGGAGACAAAAGCTTGGATTCTTCAAGGGTTTCAGGTTCGGTATTTAAACCGAAAGTACTACCATCTACGCCTTGTTCCACAGCAAGAGGTTCTTTCAAAGCAGGATCTTCAAGGGCTGCTGATACATTTTTGTATTGACCAAAAGCGTGAGTATTTTTGTCCTGAAGTGATTCATTTCCGCCAAAATGGTCGTTTGCGTTTCCGCCATGAGATGAACGCGTTTGCTTTTGTGGTGAAGGAATGATGCCTTTTGTAAGAAAAGCCTCAGCTTCTTCGTCTGATATCTTCATATTTGAGAGACCCAGGGTATCGAATAACTCATCATTTTTACGATCATTCTCAGTTTTTTCTAAACGAGCGCGACGCTCCTTCATAATCTCTTCGGTGGAACGCTTATTGAGTCGCATACGAGGCGCAAACTTCCGTGGAGTGGGAGATACACCAATAGCTTTAGCAGCTTCTGAAACAAGGTTTCTAGACAGCATCGCGTCAGGGTCATATTTAGCGGGCTCACCAGGAGCTTGAGGACGGTCTTTGGGCATAGTGGGTAGCGGAAGAGGGTCATTCCTGGCACGACTTGATGGAAAATATGAGCGCTTTGTTGTTCTTGGGAGAGGTTTTTCTAGCTCCTTCAGTAACGCATCCACCTCGGCATCGGTTACGGTAGTGCCTTGAGGAAGGAAAGACAGCACATCGTCATCGTCCTGTAGAACACGTCGTTCATTAGCTGACGTAGTATATGTTGGTATTTGTGTCGATCCAGATTTACCATCCCGAGTATCGGATTGTAAGGAAATTTTTGGCTGCGAAGGAACCGAAGAAGCCGAGCGCACATTTGGATCGATTCTCAAAAACGCATCCAAATCCCCTAGTTCGACTGCCTCTTCGAATTCATCGTATGTGCCTCTCCATTCATTTTGTACTAAAATACCTGGGATTTGTGGGTTTTTTGACTAGGATTAATGGCTAGCATGAACATACCTTACTGCGCCATCGCTTCTTGGCGCACTCATCTGAAGCAAGATCGTAACACACGAAAGGTATCTAACATAAGAACTTCCATTAACATACCTTGAATGCTTTCAGCACAGTAACATATCTATCATGTCTTGATCTCGTAACTGGATTTCCTAGAATTGATGTGCTGAATAGCTCGACATCGGCGCTCATGTCGGGGGAGGCGCAACAAACCAACACCAACGAGACGCACGGATGTGTGGGTGTTGCGTCACGTGATTTAAAGGGGCCGCGCGTCGATGAGATGTAGCAACGTCGTCTCGCAAGATCAAGGCTAGTGTCGATATGAGTGAGCATCGCGGTAGCGGTTTTGATTTTTCGGGACATCTTCGAAACCATGCTCTTGGTACTCAAGGTCATTCGATCCCGCGTGCAACGAGCACGGGTACGACAATTGTCGGATTGATCTACAAAGATGGCGTAGTACTGGGCGCTGATACGCGAGCGACAGAAGGGCCGATCGTCGCAGACAAGAATTGTGAAAAAATCCACTATATCACGGATAGTATTCGTTGCTGCGGTGCAGGTACTGCCGCAGACACGGAATTTGTTACCAACATGATTTCCAGCAACATGCAGCTTCATGCGCTTCATACTCGCAAGCGTCCGCGTGTTCTAGCTGCATTAACCATGCTCAAGCAGCGCCTTTTTCAATATCAAGGATATATCGGTGCTGCTCTTGTCTTGGGAGGATACGATTCGACAGGCCCGCAACTTTTCACGATTGCCCCGCATGGATCGACAGACAAGCTCCCTTACGTTACTATGGGATCAGGTTCCTTGGCGGCCATGTCGGTGTTTGAAAGTGCATGGAAACCAGATATGCAGGTATGTGATTATACAACAGTTAATGGGCTAACGTCAGGAACAAGAGGCTATTGATCTAGTGGTGGCTGCTATTGAATCCGGCATCTTCAACGATCTGGGTTCTGGTTCTAATGTTGATGTCTGTGTTATTCGCGAAAAAGAGACAAAGATGCTGCGTAATTACCGAAAGCCGAATGAACGCGCACAAAAGGAGCAGTCGTATAAGTTTGCTCGTGGTACAACTGCTTTCACCAAGGAAGAAATTTACAACATGATCGTAAAAGAAGGTACGCATCTCCGCCCTTTAACATTAGATGTGCTCGGTCTAGATAGCACTACACCTGACGCCACGGCAACCACCGAGGCGATGGACACCGATGCGTCATAAAACTTGCCCAAATGTATAGTGGCTCAAAGTAGGTAAACCACGTGGTGTAGCGTAATCGACCGCAGGCTTGACGCTGGATTATGTTACAAACCGGCGTCAATTCAGCACGGACCTCTCTTGTTCACTGGTCAATTGAGCCATAAAAGCATGTCTGATCAGAGAAAAGAGCGTATCTTTGTGGGGTTAGCATGTGATATGCCTGTCGGATCGATCACCGAAGTTCCTTTGGATGGTGCTTTGGATCCGCCGGTGAATGCATTAGTAGCAAATGTGCACGGAACGTACTATGCGACTACGTCGAAGTGTACACATTACGGCTTGGCATTGAGCAAGGGTATATTAACAAGTGAAGGACGCCTCTACTGTCCATTCCATGGTGCATGCTTTAAAGTGACAACAGGAGATATTGAAGATGCGCCCGCGCTTGAACCTTTAAAGACCTTCGAAGTACAGCGGGACAATGATGATAAAGTGTACATTTTGGTGGATTACGAAGCGCTGAAACGGTCGCCCTGGGAATCATGCAAGAAAGAAACACACGAAAATAAGAGCGGACTTCATACTGTGTTTGTGGGAGGTGGTGCTGTGACGCTTCATGCAGTCCAGGAGATGCGGAGGAACGGATACAAAGGTTCTATAACTGTCCTTACTGCTGAGCCCTATCCCACCATTGACCGAACAAAGCTTAGCAAGGCGTACGCTCCTGAGCTAAAGCATGCTCTTGTGAGGGATGAGTTTTTTTGGCGCGAAACACTTAATGTAGATTTGCGCCTTTCAAGCTACGTTTATGATATTGATACAAAGATGAAGCGTCTAAGTATCCGAGGGGGGAATACCATTCTTTATGACAATTTAGTTCTGGCCACAGGCTCAGTCCCGCGTCGCTTACCCATCGAGGGTGCTAATGCTAAAGGTGTTTACGTGCTTCGAACGCATTCGGATGCAAAGGCTTTGACAGAGTCATTGAGGAAGCACCCATCGCCTCAGCTCGTCATTATTGGCACTGGTTTCATTGGTCTGGAAATGGGCATCGCTCTGGCAAAGCATGCAAAGGTCACATTACTAGGGCAAACACATGTGCCTCTCGAGGGACCATTGGGTCGAAGTGTTGGCGGCGGTTTGCAAACCGCTATTATGAATGAGCGACCTCTACGATTTCTCAACGCGGTTGACCTGGTTCGAATTGAAACAGATATGAATAATAGTGTGCGTGGTGTGACTGTGCAACCACGCGCGCGGGGCTCTCCGGAGCTGTTCCTTGCAGCAGATGTGGTTTTGATGTCCACGGGTGCCAAACCAGCGACTGATTTTCTGCGGAATTCGCCGTCGTTCCCTGCGTTGCGGCCAGACGGATCTGTGGAAGTGGACGCGGCGCTACGCGTGGTGGGCCTGCAGAACGTGTTTGCCGGTGGCGACATTGCAGCTTACCCTTGGGACAATGGCGTTGTGCGTATTGAGCATTGGAATGTGGCTTGCAACCATGGACGCGACATTGGGCGGACCATTGCCTCTGGTCGATTGCATCCTCATCGCCATATTCCTGTGTTCTGGTCAGGTCTAACTTCGCCGCTGCGATATGCTGGTGTAGGTCTAGGCTACAACCAGATGCACGTGGATGGTGAGCCTGATGAAGCTGAGTTTATTGCCTATTATGCTAAGGATGATCGAGTTATCGGTGTAGCAACGTGCGTATGAATGCAGGATGCTTGACTAACTTTCAGCATGTGGAGAGACCCTATGATGGTCCAGGCATTGTCATTAATGAAAGCTGGTAAAATGCCCAGGCTAAGCGACATTGTAGCTGGTCTGGACATCATGACGCTGACTACGACCCCCACGAGGAAGATGTAGCTGCATCATAGAAGTTGGTTTGAAGAAAGTCGACATGAACATTTGACAGGCGCGTGATAAACCACGTGGAGGCTGGTCATTTAGAACACGGGCCGCCGTTGGCGGCCACTTAACCTTGTCTTGTTGCCTTCCCTGTTGTGCTGGCGTGTACTTATACAATGAGCAACATGGTTGCATCCGCGCTGAATTTGACACCAGCGGAGCGTCAATCGTTTGCGCAGCTGTACTCAATGGCGGACTCGACGAACGCTGGGGTCGTTACTGGCGATGCGGCTGTCAAGTTCTTTGAAGGATTTAAGCTACCTACGCTTACGCTTGGCCAGATTTGGTCCATAGCCGACAGCGGGAACAATGGATTTCTGACATTCAATTCTTTTGCAGTAGCTATGCGCTTGACGGCACGAGCCCAGCGTGGCGAAAGTGTGAATGAGCAGGCAGTACACATTCCTGGTGAGCCGCCAGTGCACGAGAACGTTCTTATGCCGTCCAATGCGATTGACTCCTCCCCCGTGTCTCTTATCAGTCCTGAGGATAAGGCCCGTTTCATGCGAATTTTTGCTATGGTCGGCCCTACAAACGGTGTACTGAATGGAGATCAAGTGAAGGACGTATTCCTCAAGTCCAAGTTGCCGTATTCCAAGCTGGGTGAGATCTGGAATCTCGCTGACACAAAGCAGCGGGGTGTATTAGACCTTACCGACTTTATTATTGGTATGCATTATATTCAGGGCACGATGAATGGGACCATAACCACACTTCCGACGGTGTTGCCGAACGGCATGTACGAGTCAGCGAGTGATCATTCCTCTGTGCCTTCGACGCCCTTGCAGCCACAACGAACAGGAACGGACCAGCACATAATGCCAAGCCCTGTACCTGCTTCTGCGCTTGCACCACCTTCTGCATCGATGCCAGCAGCGGCTCCCCCGCGCGCTTCAACTCTGTTCTCTGGACCTGCGCCTGAACGCTCCACGACGATGCCTGCCACTGCTTTGTCATCCTCTGGACCATTATCAGATGGTTGGGCTATTACGCCTGCAGACAAGACGCGCTACGATGGTTTCTTTGATTCACTTGATACCGAACGTGCCGGATATGTGGATGGCAGCGTGGTAGTGCCGTTCTTTTTGCAGAGCGGATTGGATGAATCGACTCTGGCGCATGTGTGGGACCTTACTGATATGAACCAGAGCGGCACGCTGACGCGGGACGAGTTTGCTGTGGCGATGCACTTGATTAACGATCGCATTTCCGGAAAGGAGCTTCCGCAGGAGCTCCCAGCCTCTCTTGTGCCGCCATCGATGCGCTCGCAAACCGGAACCAAGCAAACCGAAACTCAGCGCGACTTGTTCTCACTACTGGACACGGATGTGCCTAGTAGTAGGTTGGATGTTGGGTCGCCCTTTGATGATGCAGCTGTGGCTGCTGCACCGGCTCCATCCAACACCAAGACACCCGAACTGCCAAAGACGAGTAGTGTGAACCCTGATGCTGCCGCGGCCGGTGCTGGCCTCGCTACTGTGGCCAGTGCTAATGCCGGCACCAGCGCTGTGACTGATGGCTTGGGTGGCAAGCCTCGTGAGGTACCGCAAGCCTTTGACGATGACTTTGATGCACCGCTTTCGGCACTTTCGCGTGATACCAAGGCTGAAGAGACTAGCAAGGCTCTAGAGTCGTCCAACAAAGATTTGGAGGATGTCAAGGCGCGCCGCGCTGCTGCTGAGTCGACGCTCTCGTCACATTCGACGACGATTGGTGAGCTGGAAGCGCAGCTGGCGCGTGCACGCAATGCATTTGCCTCCGAGCAAATGGCTCTGAAGGAGGTGGAAGATAAGGTGCAGGTGCAGAATGCCGAAATTACTAGCCTTCGCCAGGATGTGATCCGAGAAGAGAGTGAGCTAAGTGCTATCCGCACACAGCGTGATGAGCTGGAACAGAAGCTTCTCCAGGACCGTGAATCTGCACACGAGCTTAGGCGCCAGCTCGCGGAGCTCGAGACAGAGACGTCGCGCCTGCGTGAAAGCCATGGCGTTTTGGAGCAGCAACAGCGCAAGGAAGCGGATGCTGCAGCCGCTTTGAACAAGCAGCTGTCGTCCGCACGCGACGAACATGAGTCGTTGTCTCGGTCCATGTCGCCCAATGCAGGGGCACCACCGACCACGCGTGCCCGTAACCCATTCGAGGCACTGTACAACGAAGGAGACCACGCCTATACGGAAGAGCCCGTCAGATTTGACTCTCAATACGGCTTTGATGCATTCACAGCGGCTGGTGCGGGTGTTGCTGCAGGTGCTACTTTGGGCGGCACTGCTAGCCAGGGAAAGGAAGCGGTGCCGGCGACCGAGGAAAACGAGCATGAAAAGGGTCCCGAAGCCCCAGATGCCATGCGCCACGATACAGCGCCTGACACGAACATCCCACGGGAAGACGTGGATGACATGGACGTGCCTGGTGGTTTTCCGAGTCAGGCCCACACAGAGCCCTCGGCGCATGCGACCTCAGCAGTGTCGTCCGCGCCAGGCAAGCCCGTTCAGGTCATTGATTTGCCGGCGCCTGAGCCGCATTCGCCTAATACATCCGGCACTGCCGCCATGCCATCCAATGATGTCATGAAGTCGAGTATTCCTCCATCTTCGGCATCGACAGTGACTCTGCCTGCATCCTCGGAGCCACAGACGCCCAGCTTGCAGACATCGCAACAAAAAGACGACTTTGAGCTTGCGTTTTCTCACATGAGTTTCGCGAATGTGGTTCAGCATCAGACAGAACCGGCTGCATCAGGCGTTGCCCCCGCATCGCTTGGTAAGAACCTTGGTGTCTCTTCACGTTCGCCCGTGACGGGAGGTGTACCTGCCTATCTGCAGCAGTCCACGAAACTCACGGCCGCTGCGGCGCAACAGCCCATGTCGGGAGGCGTGCCTGTGCTGGCCCCGACCGCCGGAGCAACACCTCAATCTACTGCCGCTCCAGTTTCGACACCCCAAGATGCGTTTGAGGACAACTTCAGTCCGAACAAGCCGCTCTCGCCGCCACAGCCCACCCAAGCACGGGCGCCAACACCCCCTGTTCCCGGCGACATTGGACCTGTGCGCCAGCTGTGCCAAATGGGTTTCTCGCGCTCGCAGGTCGTCAAGGCGTTGGAGCGCAGTAATTATCGCACGGAGCGTGCCCTGGAGCGTCTACTTTCCCAACAACAGGCGCCATAAGTGTGATGTCCAAAGGGGAAAGCTGTCCATAGTGTATAATGAAGTGGTCACATGATTGAACTCGTATCGTGTGTGCAACGCCTCCTCCATTTCGTCTTGCTATCTTATACCATGGCCCGCCTGCGCGTAAGTGGCGGCGGGTCGCGCGGCGCACCAAAAGATGATGCACGCGCCATCAAGACGCATCTGTTTGAAAAATTGGGGACGCACGCCGAAGAGTACTGGCAGCTGCTCGGTGCCCTGTGCACGGCGTCGATCGATCGGGCGGAATTCCACCATCGCGTAAAAAAGTGGATGACACCAGCTTGTGTGCCCTTACATAATGCACTGGTGCTTAGCATACTGGCTCAGGCCTGCTCAAAGTCGGCGACGTCTGCATTCAGCGCAGGTGCCCGGTCATTAACGAGCCCCATTGAACCCCGTACTGCACTGCTAGATGAGGCGGATGAGGCAGCGGACGCCATGGAACCATCAGTATATGGGCATGATGGTCGCGGTCTGAAGCGTTTGCGACATATGTATGCTGGACTCACAGAAGAGGAGCGCACGAGACTCGATTCACTTGCCAAACAAAATACTTCATCTGCTCATACATCTGCTTCTATCTGGGCCGGCGCGGGCGCCGAGCTGTTGGAGAAGAAGCGAAAAGAAGACGAAAAGCGCCGCGCTGTTGAAGATCGAAGACGCACTCGTGAAGTGAAGACGGCCATCGGCGCGTCGCATTGGCGTCTGTCGGCCATGCAAACGGCAGCTCAAACGGAGACGCTACGTTCGCGCTTGTCGACAACTATGCAGGAGACTTTGATTCGCAGCGTATCGACGCCATATTGCACAGAATCACATTCTCTGCCAGATGTGCACAGTTTACAGGACCGCATGTCTCTAGCTGCTATCGAATCCGGCCTGTCTAGCGGCGTGCATGCTCAGGCAGCAGCAGTCGCTCTCAGCGCACTGCAGGACTACTTACAAAATATTCTCCGTCGCATTTTCATGCATACGCGTTCTAGGCAGAAAAACACAGCTCGTCCTTCGCGCATTACCATACCCGATGTCATGGCTGTGTTGGATTTGGCGCCGCATTTGATCGTCGAACCTCTGGGCCAAGGACCATTAGAGTGTTTGCTGGCACCAGAGTCTGCTCACGTACCAAGCTCGAGTGTCGATGCTAAAGGTGTGTCTTGGGCTGAGGAAGATGCCGTGGCCCATTTTGCTCGTTCGTGTGCAACAAGCAAGCTCGCGGAGCACACCGTGCCACTCGCTGTGCCAGCAAACGCTGACTTTGAACAGGCGCAATTATTCCGGCAGCAGCAGCAGCGAGACGCTGTTCGAAATCAAGTCATTATTGATCAGTTGGCTCCTCTGCGCTTGCTCGATCGACGCACATTAAGTGAGTCACTGGCTCCAAAAAGCAAGGACAAGCCCCCCTTCACAACGCCCTTGTCAACTGCATTGGAACAGCATTATCTTGCCGGACAACATCATCATCACCAGCATCTGCACCGTATGCATCGGCACAAAGACGAGCAATTTGATGTCATTGACCCCGTGGCTCTTTTTCATAATACATGTGAATAGATTTACACCTCACGGTATGTACCTACAGCGTGATGCCATCATTAGGTGTCTAGTACATCCCAACGAGAACGCAAAGCTTCGTGCCAACGCTCGAATAGAAGAGAAGCAAGGCGCGAGCGTGCGGCAGGAATACGAGGCGCATCGCCTCCGCGAGCCGTCGGGTCCATGAGGATATCCACAAGCATGTCAAGGTACTCAGGCGTGTAGCGACCCAATTGGCTTAAAAGACCGTGCAGTTGGTGCACGAGGGCCACAGGGGCCAATTCACTTACATCTTGGCCGGCCAAATAAGCGAGCTGCTCAAGTGCGAGCTGAATCCTTGCTGGTGTATCTGGCACTGGCAGATGCGGGGTCCGATTCGTAGCGCTCCTGGTCGGTGATTCCATCATTCGGTTGCGAGGCATTCCGTGGTGATGATGAGGATTTGAGGGCGTATGTGGTTCTCTAGTGGGCGACATTGTCGGTGTGATCGGCCAAGGAGGAGAGTCTGTGTGGCTAGGAACAGTGGCAGCAGTACTAGGCGCTGGAGCTTCTTCCGTTACCCCACGCTCTGGATCCAAACCCAGCGCATCGCTCGCAGACATGTTAAAATCCCATTCACTCAAGATGCTGGTGTCCAACAAGCTCGAGTCATGCAGAGAGACGCTCGTATCTGCCTGCTTCGGTACACCACGCTTGTCGATGATATTGCGCACCAATTCAGTGGAGCCCGCTCCTTCAATCCAAGGATCTGCCTGTAACTGATGCGCCGTGGCACGGTCATGGGGCTTTAGTACCAGGCAACGGTCCAGAAAGCGCACTAGACCGGGGTGATGATTCGAGGTATCCAAACGAGGAGGCGTAGCCTTGGGAATCAAAAACATGGCTCGCATGGGGTGATATTCGGACAAAGGTGGACGACCGGTGGCCAGTTCCATGATGGTGATGCCCAGCGACCATATATCTGCCCGACCATCATACATAGACTGTCGAATAACTTCGGGTGCCATCCAATACGGAGATCCAACTAGTGTATTTCTTTGCGATTCTCGATGAATCAGCTGCGCAGCGACGCCAAAGTCTGCCAACTTAACTTGCCCCGTACGTGTCAGCAAAATATTGGCCGCTTTGATATCGCGGTGCATGATGCCCTGAGCGTGTAAGTAGCACAGACCAAGAACAATCTCGCGCGCTATGACAGCTGTCACTTCATCAGGTAATGGACCAGCTCGTTTTAAAAGTGATAAACACGAGCCGCCGTCCATGAGTTCCATAATTACCCAAAGCGTGTATTTTTTGACGAAGCTACCAAAGTAGCGCGTCACTCGATCGCAGTCTTGACATTGTGCGAGACTCGCGATTTCTCTTTGTATTTCTTCCAAGTCTTGCATATGTGATTCGTTGTCGGAATCACTGGATTCCAACGCAATTTGCTTGACTGCCACAACGTGGCGGGTTGGTTTGTGCACTGCTTCATAGACGTGCCCAAAACTACCACGCCCTAATTTTCGGACGATGCTATACTCATCCCATGGATTGCTTTTATTCATCAATGGGAATGGTATACGATCGCTAATGCGCTCATCGTTCTCATCTGGTGACAGAACCGGTCTGTCTGTCATTCGTGTCAACAATACTGCCGGAGGGGAACAAAGGTGGAGGTGGGGAAATAAAATTTGCTATACATATCTAGTCTATGGTAACGCCCACAAGCTCCGTGGAAGGTGTCTCGGGCGTGCCCGAAGAGGTATCACGTCGTGCTTTTCGCCAAGAAGCCATCCAGCTCTGGAATGAATGGATAGCTCCACGGTGAAGAGACACATTGGCATTATTCTGATCATTTTGGGCTTGGTTTGTCAGGGACGTCGGAGACGAAGCGATCATGGCATCCATATAAGGCGGTGGATGGGATGAGGCACTTTCCTCATCATCTTGTTTCAGCGTATTCATACGAATGCCTTGTGACGAAACGTCTCTGTGCACATCAGGGGTTTGAGCAATAGATCGTGCGACTTCATAAGGTGGGACGCGCAAAACTTGACCTGAACGGGTATCACTAGCGAGTTGTGTCGATGTGCCTGGTACATTGCAGGCCTCAATCAAGACACTGTCTTTGTCTTGTCCATAAGCAGGTGGGGGTGCAAGAGTGCCTATCATGGGAGCGAGTCCCCATTTTTTCACGTTGGCTTCGATAAACACAAATCCTGCTTGTCCAAAATTAACATGGACTTCGGCCGCACCATCTGCTGAAATGGTTGGGAATAGGTTGTAGCTCTGAAGACCGGTGAATGCCTCAGCCATCCGTACGCCATTGCGAGTGAAAAATACGGAGCCGGTCCGGGGACGGAAGCCTACACCGACCACATCACCTTTGACGAATGGCGCACCGTAGGATTGGGCATTCAATGGATGATTATAGCATTTGAAGCCATCTTGCGAAAATATAGCCACAGAATGCTTACAGTATCCAGGGAAGCGAAATGACGGATACGGCTTCGTACTCAGACCGATGGCAATGGTCGTAGCTTCCGGTTTGCTAAAAATTTTGGATTCCCAATAATAAATGTCATTGGATTTGGGCAAGGGCAAATTGCTCTGGATGGTACATGCGCCACCTTCTTCAGTTGCCATGCCTGGGCTGTCAGCAAAAAATTGAAGTTCTGTGCGAGCAGAAACCATGACACCCTGGTTCGATTCATACGCAGGATCAAAGCTCCAAGCACTGACACCCTTTTCTTGAATCCCAAGGAACTGGGGCATAGTAATATCTGTATCGCGGGGCGAAAGGGGAGGATGATTTGCGCACCATCGTTGAGCTAGTTCATAACCTGCGCGAGTATTGTCGTCGAGCTGATCAGCCCAATTTTGGCATGCGCGTTGAAAAGAGCTAGAGAATTCTAGTTGCTCTTCGTACTGTACATTGATGGGCCCATCACGCTCTGATAGTGTAACACCCGGTCGAAAGCGCAACACCAGATAAATGATAAACGGCGCAATCAGAACAAATATGAGAGCCACGGAAATGATTAGGAGTGGGAGGAGCAACAGAATTAACGCTGTGATTGAATCACCACCGCTAGGTATTGTCTCTTGCCGCTGTGACATATGCTGCAAGGCAGGCATGATCCCGAATTAGTCCAAAAAGCCCGTCTTGGCGCGGCAGATAGGAATTTTTACTTTTGGGACGGAAGCAACGCCCAACAATCTAGCGAGGGAAGGGGATCGTAATAAGCAGTGTTACACAGTCAAGTCGCCAAGAAGCTCGAATTCCGCCGACACAAAGCGCTTGCCCCGCCTCAGCGCTGCCATTGAGTTGTGCGCCACCCACGCGGTCTGCATGCGGTCTTGCTTATTCGGCCGAGAAACGGTTTCCATAACCGAAGCGGGCCGGCTCCAAAAAAAGCTTGGAGCCAGAGCCAGAGCATCCCGGAGCTTCAACACCTCCTTTTGTCATCCTTAGCAAATAGAAGAGCACATTGTTGGTGAGTGGAGTCGCGTTGGACGCGTAGGGCGTCATGCTGGTGTAGGATTGGGACACTAACACGGTACAGACATGGATCACACATCCCCTGCCCCTCCGCCACCGATGCCTGATGGAGCATTTGGTACAGTTATCCAATTGGCGAACGTATCTTCCCGGCCGGATGGAGAACTGGGCAACAATCACAACAATTCCCAACACCACCATAACCCGTCCGACTACACTCATCAACGCGGCCTCAAAAGTCGAGAAAGCGAAATGAGTGAAAACCCTCGCTCATCTAAGCAAATTCGAATGGATAATGGTGCACCTCATGCTGGTGTAGATGCTCAAGCGTTGTCGTGGGCGCCCACCGCGCCACCCGCGTACCCAGGTCACGGCTTGGACCAAAGCGGCATGCCGGGTCTGACGCATGGCGATGCAAATGCATTTGATGCTGCTGCTCATGATGTGAGTGCTTATGGTGATGCTTCTGGTGTCCAGAATGATCAGACTCGTATGGCTCCGCCGCCACCTGTGGCCAACACAGCGTCTGAGCAAGCCAAGCTCACGTCTGAGCAAACGGGTCTTGTCGGTGCGCGTGGTAAGACAGGTATGACGCGCACACTCAGCACGAGTCGTCGTGCCGAACAGAACCGTAATGCTCAGCGCGTATTCCGCGAACGCAAGAACAAGTATATTTCTGACCTAGAGAGCAAGGCTGCTTCTTTGGAGAGTGCACTTCTTGCGGCTGAGGAGCATCGCCGCCGTTTCAATGAAGCTATCGAAACGATTGAAATACTCAAGCGCGATAACGACACGCTCCGAGTGGCGCTCCGCGCTCTTGGTGGTCACCAGGCTGTACCGAGTGCACCTGCCCTTCCTATTGATCGCCCTTCACATACGCCTGCATTATTGTCCACGTTCCATCACCAACACGCTGGTGCACCTGCGCCTCCTGCTCGCGGTACAGAACATGACGATCCTGCGCATGCACAAGGTCAGCCACCGACGATACACGAGTCGACCGATCACGCGGCGCAGGATCCTGCCACAGCAGCGGCTGTAGCAGCAGCAGCTTCGGGGGGTGCGCCCTACTGGTTGCTGGAGGCTGTGTCCAACGCCAACCAGCAACACGGCTTTCATGTCCCGAACCACTTTTCGTCCCAACTAGCTGACAGTGGCATGGCAGCTGGACCGCACGCACACATGCACCCAAATGACCCCAATGCCATGCGGGCGCGTGGTGCCATACAGCCGCAGCGTGCTGAGGGTATGCTGGATCCATCTCTTGAGCATGCGACTTTGGGTGATGCGTCGCGTGCGCCGGGGCGAGTGCAGGGCGAAGAGAATAAAGGCGAAGGTATTGACGCAGCAGGAAACCCAGATAACCTTGCCTCTCTCAGTGCGGTGGCGGCGGCCGCTGCCGCTGCCGCTGCTTCGCAAAAGGTGAACACTTGAGCCCGATAATCATACTTGTTAACTATGTATCTTGTTAGAAGTAAGAGTTTCTTGTAACCATGCAGTAAACATTTGTGCAATGTGTCGCTCCGGTTCGGGCTGTGATGTGAGGGCCAAACTGTCCGCGTATTCCGCCTTTCCGGCATACACGCGCACAAATTGTCGGCGTAGCGTCTGAAGACGAGCAGGTGAGGGAAACGTATTCAAGGGTGGAAATGTAAACACAATAGGAGGGGGCGGGATGAATTGTGGCAGCGACAAGGAAATACTGCCACACATAGCGCCTCCCTGTGCACGATATTCAGAAATAGCACCTAGTACGGCTTGCGTCACTGTGTCGAGAAGCTCGAGGCTATTGTTGGTCGTTTTTTTGCGGACAAGGGTAACGGCCTTGGGCGGCTGGACCTTGGCCTGTGTGATGGCCTCCCAGAGCCCATCCAGCGGTGTGGGAAGGCATTCTGGTGCATCAGGAGCACCTGTGGTCGTAGTGGTAAAGAGGGGTCGATGCCAACGAGCCTCAGGCGTGGGCTCCTCAAAGCGGTATATGAGTTCATCAAGACTGGTGTGTAAGAAGCGTGGACGTACCATATGTCAGTGTAAGATGGCTCGCCTCGCTCCCTTCGTCGGGTATTCCATGCGTGGCATAAGGTAGAAGGACATGCGATGTAAAGCTGCTGGATGAGAGAGCTTGGATACATACAGTGGCACAACGGAGGCCCAGTTCACGTGTGGCACACCACAATTCGTAGCGAGATCCCTTAATATTCAAACCCGCTCCGCCATCCGCAATCACAATGGCGCTCGGGCTCAATGCACGCCGAACTGCGCTAAGATAAGCGGCGCGCGCGCGTCCCTCCGTGCGTTGAGCTGTCGTGTAAGGGAGCGGTCAACATACATTCATATACATGTCGATCTACATGTACATCAGCATCTTGAATGACGCATACGCGTGATAGTGATGGATTCGATTCTAACCGTGACTCGAAGTACGACTGAATCTCCTTGACGCGCGTCGAGCGACCAGAGCAAGGCAAACCGGTCACTACCAAAAGGGCCATGTGAGGGAGTGACAAAAAAGACCTCCACGAAAGTGCTTCTTCTTCGTCTGCCTCCCAGGAGAATGCGGTGGCCCTCCTTGGTGTGTAGAACGGCGCGGTCGCGTGCATGGATACGGTCGTATACCCAAAGTGCATGGGATGAGCTCTTGGCCGACACGAATTCCTCGACACATGGCAGTTCATTGAATCAAGATACCCCGACAAATTCTGTGCTCCGAGATATCTTGTATGCACAGGAGCGGCCCAACTCGCCATCACTGCGTCAGCGGCGGCGGCATTATGATACGTCAGCACTGACACCCTCAGAGTCTGCACAATTTCGAAGGATCTTTGAATTGTTAGGGCAAGAGACGGATCATACGCCGGTGCCTGATCCAGCATTGGATGCGTTTGCGCAGCGCAACGCCCTGCGGCCGAAAAAGCTCACAGCTCGTGGCGGTGGTGTAGGTACGCGATTTGAAGCGAGTATGGAAGGGCTTGCTGCCCAAATTCCCGTCGAGGAATTGGATCGTGGCGTGGACCACATTTGGGAGGCATTGCAAACGAAAAACACGGTCGTGGAAACATGGCAATGGGCTGAGAAGCATGTATGGGCGCAAGACGCAGCATATGGCGCACATACGGCTTTTTTTGCACCAGCACTACATATGCTTCTATTGACATTGCGCGACAAGTACCGGGCGCCACACACAGCGTTAGCTGTCATGGATAGGACACGCAAGAATGGCGCACACGCCTATGTGCTGGGATGCACGTCGTCCCTGTTTGCTGAAATGATACGAACGCAATGGCTCTGTTTGGGTGACGCGCAAGGTGTGCTTGCGACGGCCAGGGAAGCGCGTTCAGCAGGTGTCTTGACAGACTCGAGCGCGAAGAAGACAGAACGTGACGATGCATCCCTACACACTCAGATGGAACGCGTACGCGACCAACTCCGAGCCCATGTGATGAATGGGGCACAGGCGCGTGTTAGGAATCCGGACGGCACATTGGCTATGCAGGCAGATGATCATGACGCATTGCAAATGGCCGCTGAGCTAGGCCGCATTATGGGGCGCAAATCGCTGCGTCCAAAACCGGCCACCAAGCCCAAGGCGCCTCGAAAGAGCAAGACGCCAAAGTCACTCTTGATCTATCCGCAAGATCCACAGTCACTCTTACGGACCGAGGTACATCGCCGTATTGAGAGGCCGGTAGACCATGATGATTAGACCACAGAGTACCGCCCGCCCATGGACGACGTGCGTGATTCTCCGTCCAAGTATGCCTGTGTACCTTCAAGTAAGTGGCGCTTGATTTCTCTGATAGCATGTTCGACGCGGAAACTGTCGTTGCTTTCGATCAGTAGAGATAACTTGGGCGGATCACCAGGGTGTGGTTCACGACCGCGTTCATAAAAGGCACCTTTGTTGGTAATGGATGCACCTGTGGATTCAATCAGCATGGCCATGGTCTCCTTGTTCGTAACGTTCCAACGCGCCTTCTGCGGGAAGTCATTGATGGGGAAAATGGCATGGAACTTGGTTGCATCAGGATCACGAGCACGGCGCGAGTTCTCCAGCTCTTCGCGCCGACGACTTGCCGTCGCATTGATGCGTGCAATCACACCCTGGAGCTTGGATGTGTCGGCACCCGCAAGGCGTGCTGCTTCCATACGCGCTTGATGGGCAGCATGGTCTGCTTCTGAAGGGAGCGGCTGCTTATTCTCGCGCACCGCCTCCGGGATGGGGCCGGTGCACACCTGAATGTCCGTGTTATTCAGTCGATTGGTCTCTTCTGCGGCACGAGCTGCAGCAGCTTCAGGATCTGCCTCTTCGTCCTCGATCATGATGGAGGCTTGTGCCTGAAGTAGACGTTCGCGACTCTCAGCAAGTCGTTCGAGACCACGACCACCGAATCCTGAGCTCGATGCATGAGTCTTACCCTCTGCAAGCTTTTCCTTGAACTGCATACTCAGCGTTTCCAGCTCAGGAGGCACGGGGGCTTTGCTGGCACGTAGCGCAGTCACTAGATCCTTTGCATATCGGTCTTGGTCCGGTGTAATAAAGGTCACACATGTGCCCTCGTTCCCCGCGCGTCCTGTGCGTCCAGCTCGATGCACATAGTCTTCTAGGTGATTCGGTACATCATAGTTGACGACCAACTTGAGTTGCTTGACATCCAATCCACGCGCGGCCACGGAAGTCGCTGTCAAAATGGGCACAATACCCGCTTTAAAGTCAGATATCGTTGTATCACGGTCCGCCTGATCTTTGCCGCCGTGCAGTGACATGGCTGGGTATCCGCGCTTCATGAGCTCATGCATTAGTCCATCCGCTGCATCTTGGCGCTCTACAAAAATGAGGGTTCGAGCATCTTGATCATTATGATACAATTGGCCGAGAATCACCAATAGACGGTGAAACTTGGTGGATTCATCGCGCACTTCCACGACTTGCCGGATTTCGGGGGCGACAACACTTCGACCGCCCACAATCACTTCCATCGGTTCATGACGTAGCATCTTGCGAGCCAGGCTCTCCATGGGTTTCGGGAAGGTGGCGGAAAATAGAACCGTCTGTCGGTCAGGTCGAATCAGCCCGAGGATCTTCATAACTTGCGGCTCAAAGCCAAGGTCAAACATACGGTCAGCTTCGTCCAACACAAGGTACGTCACGCGTTGCATATTAGTGACACGACCGCTATTGGCGGAGAGTAAATCGATCATACGACCCGGAGTTGCCACGACAAACTCAACCGTCTTTTTCATCTCTGCAATCTGCTCGGAAATGGGTGTACCGCCGTACACACATGCCCCGCGCAATCCAAATGCACGCGCAAATGGCTGGGCATCCCGGAAAATTTGCACGGCGAGTTCTCGCGTCGGTGTCATAATGAGGGCAATGGGACCTTCCCCTGGCTCGACAGGACGCTGATCCTTTACGTGTCGGAACATGGGAAGTAGAAAAGCCATCGTCTTACCGGATCCTGTCTTGGCTACACCGATCATGTCTCGGCCGCTCATGATAGCAGGCATCGCCTGACTCTGGATCGGCGTGGGGGCCGTGTATCCCAGCCTTTTAATGACATCCAGGCAATGCACCGGGAGGCCACAATGCGTCCATTTCTTGATTGGAGCAGGACAATGCTTGCCTCGTACCGACATGCCATCGAGTTCGAGGCGCAGACGCTCGGCATCAGCCTCGCTAATAGTTGCCACGTCCTCTGGTGCGTGATAAAACGCTTTGCGAAATGGTTCGTAGCGAATGGATGCATGATCCACGGTGGGAAGTTGTTTTTTCTTGGATCCGCGATTCGCCATCGCCAAAATATCTTCGGCACGAATCGAGTCAATATCGACCTCGTCTTCTTCGTTCGCAACCGTCGCATGGTCCGGTTCCTCGTCATCGGCTGTGAGTACCTCGGAGTGGTGATTTCTTTCACGCTGTACCTCCCCCTCTAGTTGATTCATATACGCATCAAGTGGGTCTTCCTTAGAGTCGGCCTTGGTACCCTCCGATTCTGTAAACGCGTCCAGCGTAAATCGACGATGAGGTTTCCGCAGTAATTCATCATCGCTTTCATCTTGTGCATCAAGACGCACACGTGGTTTTACGCTTGGTGGGCGTGGGCTACCTTGCGTATGAAATCCTAGCGTTGTGGCAAACTTTCCTGCTGGAGGCGTAGGGGTATCACTAACCTTGGCCTTCTTGGACGATGCATCATCGTCCCCCGAAACCTGGCGCTTTTTCTTAGCTTGCTCGCGCCTCCATGCTTCCAGGCGTTCTCGCTTGGCTCGCTTCTTTGCCTCGGCGTCTATGGCGGCAGCATCAGCCATCGCCGCCTGTGCCTGACTCGAAGGAGAAAAGGTGGTTGCTAATTTGTCATCGATCGGGGGACTCGCATCAAGTGGCCGGCGATTTTCTGCTTCCTTTATGCCGCCACGCGCGCCGAATGAAACAGGGCCTGTAACGCACGAGGAAAGCAATGCGCTAGGCAGTGACTTTATTTCTTTTGATCAGTCGGATGAAAGTCATGTTGAGGAGTCTGAATCGGAACCTGAACCAGTGGTCGTGGACGATACGGTGCGCGAGCATGCATCGGCTCGAAGCACGCCTTGGGCTCAGCATGTGCCATGGCATAAATGTCGCAATGTATCAGAAATGTTATGTGAGGAAGTTCGAACGTACACGGAGTGGATTTCTCCCACCAAAGAAGAGCATGCTACTCGTACAATGGTGATTGCTCTGCTCCAGCGAGCGTTATGCTCAAGATGGCCTGACGCCGAAGTGTATTCGTTCGGCAGCCAGGACACTGAATTATACCTGCCACAAGGCGATATTGATCTGGTGGTTTTGTCCAAAGCGATGGACTCTCAATCTCGTGAAGGAACCTTGCGCGAGATCGCATCGTGTTTAAGATCGCATAAACTCGCGACGAATATCCAAGTGATCGGCCGTGCCAAAGTGCCTATCATCAAGTTTGTTTGTCCATATGGTCACTTTCATATTGATATTTCGATCAACCAGGCGAATGGACTTCAAACAGCCCATTTCATCAACCGCTGGTTACAAAAGCAACCCGCCCTTCGGCCGCTCATCATGGTGGTCAAGCAGTTTCTGCAGCAACGCGCGCTTTCAGAAGTTTTCACGGGTGGCCTAGGGAGCTACAGTGTGACGCTTATGGTGCTGAGCTTCTTGCAAGTGCATCCGAAATTGCAGCGTGGAGAAATGCCTCCCGAGCAGAACCTCGGTGCCTTGCTGATGGAGTTTTTTGAGTTGTATGGCAAGAATTTCGGTTACGACGAGTGTGCTATCACTGTGCGTGGCCGCGGTGGATATGTGAGTAAACGACAGCGAGGCTTTTTTGATCCACGTAAGCCGTTTATGCTAAGCATCGAGGATCCGCATGACCCAGAGGGTGATGTGTCCAAAGGATCGTTTGCCATTATTAGTGTGCGCTCAGCCTTAGGAGGCGCCTTTGACATCTTGCATGCAGCACTCTGTGAACGTTCGAACGATTTGCACAACTTTCGACGTCGGCAGCGGCTCTTGTATAATCGCCAGATGCAGAGCACCCATGTTCATTTTGATGCCGATGCGAGTGATAATCGCTTACATTTGACGTCACAAATCAAGGAACCGGAAAGTCTACTGGGCTCGGTGTTGGGTGTTTCGCGGGAAATGATTCGGCGACGTAATGAAATTAAGCAGCTGTATGATTCAGAAGTCCTGCAAAAATTGCTGGATATTCCCGTGGATTCAACGCCATCAGCACCAGCAGTACGTGTCAACGCGCCCACCCCACATGACACGTCCGACAACTCGATCATGATTCATGCACAAGAGAGTATTAAGCGGCGGGTACATCCTGATGAACAAGACACGCCTGAAAGCAAGTATGACGCAAAACGACCCAAAAAACGTGCTATGCAGGATCCCTGGTCCTCACGCGTGCAGTCGGTGCCATCTGACACCGAAGAAGAGGAGCTCATGGCCAATGACGCGCCCTATGTTGCTGTGTCTAGCGACAGTGACGGTCCCTCACCTGCGCCCGTGGCTAGCACGCCCGTGAAAACACAGGGTCTCCGCATTGCAGGCCGTGCCAAACAGTCGAAACTAAGCAAGAAAGACCGTTTGCAGTACTGGCATAACAAGGCATCAGCTACATAGGAGATTCGTCCTTGATTCATAGAATCATTATACCCATTCTCTATGATAAGGATGTGTTTTCAAATGTGCGCTGCATGGCGCCGATCCACTCTGCACAGGAAAAGGCACCTGGAGCGTGTAGGTATTGTGCATGTGCAAGCACGGGTAAACGTCGCAATGATCGACCAGAGGCGCCGTGGCAGTACTCTGCAAGGTGACGAAGTTGATGCGCTACTTTATTGTCCGATGCATCGATGGCTCCATACGAGGGGATGCATTCTTCTTGTGCGAGCCCTGCACGGATCAACTCGATCAGACATGAGCGTAAAATGGAGTAGATGGCCTCGGTGCCTGGTGGTCCGATGTACTGGCGAATATCTGCGCGGTCCAAAAAAGCGGTATCGATGGAATCTGAGAGGTTGGATGTTGTCATCACCAGTGCGTTGCGTTTATGTTTCAGTTTATCGAGTTCCGTGAGTAGTGCATTGACAACACGGATCGAGTCGCTCGGCTCTGCACCCGTGGCAACCGAGCTTCGGGCCTTTGATAGACTCTCGATTTCATCGATAAGTACAACGACAAAGCCTGTTTCATCCTCCACAAGCTGAGACACCATATCAAACAAGCGGTGGACTAACTTGCCAGACTCCGAGAACCATTTTGAGAAGAGGGAGTGCGAATTGATTTCAACGAGCTTTCCATGGGTATAACGCTCATGCAAGCGAATAGAAAGCTTCTGAGCAAGTGCGCGACAGAGGGACGTTTTGCCAGTACCAGGTGGTCCATGCAGAAGAACGACCCTGTTCCAAGCAATGAGATGAAAATCGACATCTGCATCAGAAAACAGTATGGTCGAATAGATGTAACGCAGCAGGCGCCATTTCACATCATCTTCATAGACCAAACTGTTCCAAACGCCGTCAAGACTGTGATTGGGTAGTTCACAAAGTGTAGCTGCCACAGCATTGTCGGATGTGTCTGCCTCGCCCACACCAAACTCGTCAATATTATCCACAGGACACGGCTGGTAGGTGTGGAATTCGAATTTTCCATTCGTTGGAGATACCGTCTTTATGCCCGGCTCATCCGCTTCAGCCACATAGATGCGATCGACGTGTTCGGCCAAAAACGCATTTTGCTGCCATCCACGCAAATCACTCTCACATTCGACAAGGGGTATCTTGTCAAGAAGGGCACGAACAGCCGTTTCTATTTCGAATACATGCGCATCAGAGGTAGCACGAAGACGCACCTCGACATGTGCGATGGATGGTAGGGGAGAGCTGTAAGTCTCAGTGTCCATCAACGGCGTCTTCGGTGAGACTTGCGCGCTTCTCGCGATGCCACATCCAGACGCGTCCTCGCGAAGCTTCTCACGTGACAGTGGACAAGCTACAGACCATCTTCTATCGCTTTCTTGGCTGGAAGAGGAGGTATCTGAATACAAAGGCGGACTACTGGTCCTTGTTTTCAATCTCGAAGTCAGGTCCATACGGCTTGCTTTTAAAGAATGATTCATCGAACCAGTTGATACGCACATAACCATCTTCACCACCACTGGCGTACGCTGTACCAGCTGGGTGAACAGCCAGAGTGTTGATGGGACCAAAGTGACCAGGCAGGCGTGCACACTCCTCTTCAAAGATCTTGTGCCAAAATCGCGACTCGAACTTACCCTGGCGAGCACTTGTTGTGGTCACACTCATGGCTTCCTGACCACCACCCATGATGACATAGGGGCGTGTTGGCAAAGAAATAGCTGAGTTCAGCGGCGTATCCGTCATATACGTCTTTATAATGTCCAGCGTAGAAGCATCAATGATGTGAGATGACTTGTCTTTGCTGGATGTGATAATGTATGTGCCATCCCAACCAAGTTGCAAGTCTGTCACGATTTCGGCATGTGCCATTGTATGATGGATTTCGAGCTCGGCATCGATACCCGTCTCACCTTCTTTTTCGTCGTGCGAGTATAGAGCAACTTTGCCACTCTCGTGACCCGTGATAATGTGATGATCAAAAACGTCAAAGCAAGCCACCGACGCTTTACTGCCCGAGAATGTAATCATGCGCATGGGCTCAGTTTCCTGCTTCGTCCAGCTTGCGGGATCACGGTTGATATTAAATACGCGAAGTGCACCACGATGTCCCATACGCTCCTCTGTAATGACCAGGATCTGAGTGCCACGCTTGTTGAATGCGACACATTTAGCGGCAGTGGGAAACTCCCACACGAACAAGCACTCGCCTGTCTTCACATTCCACAGGCGCACCTGGTTATCAGCAGATCCTGTAACAAGTAACAGTGTTTCTCTGTCAACATCCACGGACCACACGGTACCGTTGTGTCCGTTGTACGTGCCGAGCCTCTCACCATTGTGAGAGAACCACACGTTCACAAGATTATCCTTCGATACAGAAAACAGCAGATCACCTTCGCGGTTGAACTTGATCTTGTTCAGGGAACGTGTGTGTCCCGATAGAACAATGGGACGCTACGTATGTTAGAGGGCCTCAAGGACAATATACACGTACCATCTTTCCTGGCCACGCCCAATGTCACTAGCGATCTACGATTGACGAGAGCGAAGCAAAACTAAGAAGAGATGGTCACGTGTTGGTCGGCCGAAAATACTCTCCGCCCTAGAGAAGCAACAAGCGTTGTTGTCTCGCAGCGCCGCTGATTCAACTGATTTGAGTTTCTTCGGCTTGGTGTCTTTAAACGGCTCACCGAATTGACTCTTGCGTGAAATAATGGGACAAATCTTGTCGGAGCCGATCGTCGACAAGGTACGTTTTTTGTTTCAGTCATGAGACGGAGAGGAGCATTTTTAGAACATGGTGCTGACCTTGCGCGCGTTGAATGTCAATTTGATCCTTTCAATGCAATAGCGTACTTCCCAAGATGAAGATGAGAACTTGGCCTTCTGCGTTTCAGACATGCAAGGGTGGCGTATCTCAATGGAGGATGCCCACGCTGGTGTGTTGAACCTTTCGCATGAAGCTACTACCAGCCCCACGGAGCGTGTGAGTTTCTTTGCTGTTTACGATGGCCATGGTGGTATGTGTGTCCACAACTGACCAAACAGGCGCAAATGTCGCACGCTACTCTGGCCGCACATTGCACTCTCGTCTGCTTGATTTGCCCGAGTTCAAGGAAAAGAAGTGGGAGGCAGCATTGCACCGTGCTTTCCTCAAGACGGATGAGGATCTACGAAGTGATCCCGTCTATGCGAATGACACATCTGGTTGCACGGCTGTGGCAGCTCTGATTGTGCCTGATGCTAATGAAAAGGGACGTCGTATTTACGTTGCCAACGCCGGTGACTCGCGATGTGTGCTTGGTTTAGCTGGCGAGGCTAAGCCAATGAGTTACGATCACAAGCCTGGAAATGCTGAGGAGCACTCGCGTATCTTGAATGCTGGTGGTTTTGTTGAATTTGACCGTGTGAATGGTAATCTCGCGTTGAGTCGTGCCATTGGCGACTTTGAATTCAAGCAAAACCCATCGCTGCCTGCAGAGCAGCAGATTGTGACAGCTGACCCTGAAGTGCGTTCTCACCAGTGGACTGCTGAGGAAGAGTTTCTTGTGCTTGCTTGTGATGGTATCTGGGACTGTCTATCCAATCAGCAAGTCGTCGACATTATTCGAAGAGGCATTGCTCAGGGCAAGGCTCTCGATGTGATTACCGAAGACATAATTGACCGGTGCCTTGCGCCAGATGCCGAAGTGGGTGGTATCGGTTGCGATAACATGACATTGCTTATTGTGGCCTTGTTGGGCGACCGAACGAAGGAGCAGTGGTACGAGTGGGTCAAGTCGCGTGTGGAAAACAATGTGGGATATAATACGCCCGAAAGTGTGCCACCTGTATTCCGGTCACACTTGCAGCAGCAATCGACGGCCTCTATGCTGGGACAAGCGGCCTCCAATGTCCAGCAAAATGCCTCCATGTCTCTTGGTGGCCTGAGTGGTGGTGATATTCTAGCTGCCATTCCGCGTGTCCTCTCAGGTCAGGCGGTGCACGAGGATTTCGATGAGCAAAATACCGAGCACGGTCGTATTGTTGCAGAAGAGAACGGAGCCCCAGCGAATGAATAAATGCGATTCAGTGTATTTACTAGCCTCCCAATGGGGAGGAACTGTACGTGCCTTTTATTGATAGTTCGTTGGATACGTTTCATGATTCAGCGATAATACCAGAAAGCACGTTATAATCTAAGCTTCTATTGAATGTAGTACGCGCCTGGGGTAAACTTTTTCGCAGATAAGACCAGCCATTGTTGGCTGGTGTGGAATATGTCAGCGATATGCGCCAGCGTAGGTGAGGGGGTGGACCCAGCTGCGCAACTATAAGCGTGACGATTTTCGTGAAATGATAGGACCGCCTGGAAGTGAAGATAAATGGCCAGCACGATGGCCACATGCCACAGTTGATGGGAATGGCCGACGATGTCGAATTTGCCCGGCGCCCAACGCTCGGGCCAACGGAAGCTGTACAGGACGACACCGACAATGTAGGAGCCCAGGCTAGGAATCAGAGGGGCATAAAATTGTGCCATGTTATCATATCCATGCAAAATGGTGCCGTGCACAAAAGGCACAATACCCATACATGCCATGCCGAGGAAAAGGGTTATACGGATGGTACGGTACCGTATATCATTGAACCACGGCGACCAAGGCAGGATTGACATAATAACTCCAATGGCAATCACACCGACTGTATATAGCGCAATCAGACCAGGCTGGCAGTAAAATCCGTTGTATACAATCGTCTCGAGGGACGCAGCCACAAGCCATGAGATACCCGTGTAGTCAATGCAGGCAAAACACGTGAACCATTGTAAATCTGCGCATCCTGCCATGATATGCCAAGAAACAGAGCATATCAGGCACTTGGCTGCAGCGAATAAGTAGATGGTAACGATCCATCGATCCATCGTCGTGGTAGTGGTTGGGTCTAGGGAGCTTGTGAGCCAAAACAGAACACCTACTAGGAATAGGCCTCCCAGATGAGTGTGAATATTGCCCGTCTCATTGTGTATGTGAAATGCGCTCAGAATGAGACGATGCCATTGGTCCTTGGGAATAAACCGATACCCTGTTACAATAAAATCGTTGTTGCGCCATAACTCGGGCAATGCATGATAAGAAATCAATTCGCGACCGTTGTTGGCCAGCCGGCATGCAGCTTCGTATATGGCATCTTCCACATCATGTACAGCATGAACAATTTGTGCACCAGCTTCCATGCCGCGCGAACCAAGCATGGCAAGTGTTTCTCTCACGTGTTGGGGCAGATGATGAAGCGTTGCTCGGTCGGGCAAAAATGCCTGAGCATCATGAGCCCATGCGGATGACGTATCGCGCAACAGGGGTATCGTGACATTTTGAAAGTGGTTACGCATGGCCGACATACTTTTTTGAACCTCTTCAGACAAGTAAGCAGCTGTGGCTGGCATGCGTAAGGAGGACTGGGTCTTTGATTCAGATGTTGGAGTTCGAGCAAACAGCGTAGGTTGCAATGTCATGGCGCGTCGCTCCCATTCTTGAACGAGGACATGGATACGATGCTTGATTTCGTCGCTGGACGAAAGCTTGCAGCGCGATGCTTCCTTGCCCTCATACCGGCTAAAGGATGCTTCCTGCGCCATGCGAAGCATGGCATCATAAGCTGCACTAAAGCGTGCCTCCATATATTCAAGTGGCACAAGGATGGACATCCTGTGTGCCTTGTTTGCATAGACGAGGTGCTCCATATCTTTAATATAATCGGACATGCGCGCTCGAGCATAGGCAAACCAATACGGTAAGGACGTCGCAAGGTCAAGAGCGTCCACCAGAGAGTGCGAAGTGCCAGGATCGCTCGTCTCGTCGCCGCTCACATCAGGGAGAGATGAGTGTGACGCCCTTCTATGGATGAGAGTCGACCGATCCTCCAGGGCGGAGGTGGAAGCGTGGGCAGCATGTTGCTCCTCCGATGGAAAGGGCATGAAGTCGAAATGCAATTTTAAATATGTGGATGCAAGACATGCGCGACCTACCAAAAAATGCACTACGCGCTAACGAAACTGCCAGGCCTCTTCGTCCCAGTCCTCGACAAGCTCAGGATCTCTTTTGAATTTATTACCAAAGTGAGAAAACCCGTCACGAAGAACGTATACCTGTTGCGTGGTCGGCGGCATTCGTCCGGCCTCGATATTCGCATCTCGAATTTCGCGGTATATGCGTGCAGCTTTGGGGCCACTGACGTATAAGTAGAGGTAGTACGTACCGTTGTTGCGAAAGAGCACAGTGGAACACAACGTTTTCGTCTTCGGTCAATACGTGCACAACATACATGTTTCTAGCGGTTTCAGAAGCGTGTTGACGCCATCGAGAAATGTTGAAGAGGGTGAATGAAAGGCACCTTTGATATGTCCGCCCTCGAAGTCATCGTCTAGGGTAAGTGTCGTTGATGGCAACGTACCTCGCACATCTACTACAGCCGTGCTTGGTCTTTGTTCTTTGAGTTTGGATGCAAGTGCATCTGGTTCTATATACATGTAGGGTGGCTGGAAAGACATGGTCGAAAAAGCGTGCCGCGTCCGTGCTCCGTGCTGCCACACGCCTCGCGCTGTCCGGAGCATGGAACGGAGAAAAGGACCCTTTTCTCGAAATTCGGCCGAGTTCCCTTTAGGCCCTCTCTTCGTGGCGCATCACCTCCATTCCGACGCGCGTAGCTGCGGCGTTGATGGTGGGTGTATCGAGCTACGTGCCGCCTACAGCGGCGCGCGCCGATGTGCTAGATCAAGATGCACGCGCCGCCGTATCTAAGCTGATTGCACATGTGGCACAGGATGCTGGTTTCGAGGGCACACGCCGCCGCGCACTGGACCGCTTCGAGGGACTGGTCGATATGTGTATGTCATGTGGGACTAACCGCAGTTGTCATGACGCTGCTGTACAATTGCATGCAATATAACCAATTGGTCAACAGGAATTATCCAACGATCCATGATGTCATGGATACGTTGGAAGGCCTGGGGATATCTCTGGAGGAATTGGGTGCATTTGCGAGTCGGTTGCGGGGGCAGACTGAGCAACGGTGTCGAGTGCATGTGGCTGAACCGAAGCGTGGTCATGAGGCATGGGAGAGCCCTAGCTCCTCTTTTCTCCCGTCTGAAGACGAGGGTGACGAGAGCGAAAGTCAGACCACAACTTGGGCTACTCTCATGCATGATATTATTCCAGACCACTTACCTCCCGAGCCACCGCGTCACTGTTGGATGTTTACGCCCGTGTATGCAACCGAAATGCTGTCCGATATGCCCGCGCTCCAGCTCGTGAATCGAAAGTTGGATAACGCACGCTTGGTGGAATCGTCGCTACGGAAGCTTATCAAGCATACGGATGCTGCTGCACCGCCAAAATTATGGACGCCCCCCGACCCCACTCGCTCTGACGATACCATGGCACGGCCGAAAGTGCAACCAGCCCAAGCAGTGGGAGATGACTCGATCATGTCGGTCGATGAGCCTGATGCAACCGTCCATGACATGCCACTCACCACAACACTCGACAACGTGGGTCGCTCTGATCCATCGCGACGCGTGCTACCGCGCGCCGTGAATTATAAAGCAGCATGGTACACTGCGACCTCTTCTACGGACAGCAAATTGCCCACGGCTAACTTGTACACTGCGCGACTGCGTGGAAATATGGACGAATCGGCCCGGCGTACACGTCGATACATAGTGCCCTCATAGCCAGCGCGTTCTATGCTTGATGATTGGGCCGAAAAAGGCCCCCATGACAGCTCCACTTGCCGCTCGTGTCCTGCCATGCAACCATTGCGTTGGGTGGCGATACTATGGTTCTTGTACGCCTCTTTGGCAATGGCGCAACGCAGGAGCCCAAGCTCGAGGGCGAGCTCAATATCTTCTAGATCATCTAGGCGCAGTACGTTATCACGGAACAGAACCGCCTCTACGACCAAGCCATCTTCGCCGCCTTCGCCGCCCCTGCCCAAGGGCTTCATGAACCCATTAGATACCGGAGGAAGTATGTTGGGCCAATACCCTGATCGTCCATATGAGGGCGAGCCGTTGAATGTGATCATCTCCAACACTTCGTCGCCGGATGTGCTCAAGCCGGAAGGATTCCTGATATGGGCGACGGCCCTTGGCTTCGGTGTCTCTTGTCTTGGTCAAGGTGATTCCCAGACCATCATGTATGCCAACTTGGGGAATGGGAATCGAAATGTAAAGCAAGGCTCGGAGTCAGGTTTGAATGGAGTGCTGCGATGGAACTATGGATTCCCTGACGTGGGAACCTGCAAGGAATCCATTGTGGGAGGGAATCATTTTCGTTGGTTCCAGCAACGGCTACATATGGACAGGTCTATCTTTATCTCCGTCTCGCTCGAACAAAGCTTAGAAAATCTGCATAATATCGAACGAGATGGATACAATCGTGGACGTGATGATGTGATTGAGAGGGCTACGAACCCCGACGGCATTGAGTGGGAGGGCAACAAGTTCCGCGCCACTGTACAGTGGATCGACTCAGGAATCCTCATGAATGCCACATCTAACAACATCAGCCACGCAGAAATGGCTGCCAAGGGGCAGCCTGTCGTGGATGGGCGCGTAGCTGTGCTATACATCCAGACAATCGCACGATCCGATGGCGAACCCCCCAATGCCGCTGCCCACGTAGTGCTGCCCATTACGGCACTTTGGAGCGTGTTGCTCGGCACGATGTTGATTCTTTCCATGTAGCATAATTCATACCACTACCCATACGATGATCCGCGTGAAGCGAGCTCCGAGTGGCCCAAGTGCTGCGTCGGAGCGATTTTATCACGAACACGGTTCTTGAGCTCACGGAGCTCAGGGAAGCCGCCCTGGGTCTTTCGGTCCCAAATAAGCTCGACAGCATTTGCCAAAACGAGCCAAACACGGAAACGACCAGCCGTTTCGGGCTTGGCTTGTGGGACCAACATGGAAGATGCCAAGTACCCGCCGCCTGATGCTTTCGGCGCGTCATTATCGAGCGCACCTTTTTCAGAAAAAGTAATCAGCAGTTCAGTCTGGAGCCAAATAGCACGGTGCATCCATCTGCAACGATCACAATATTCGATCACGAGACATGGTTTGGGCACGGCATCTGTTTGTTCGGGTGCAATAGGCGGCGGAATGTCGGGCGCAGAGTGTATTGGAGTCTCTGTGGTCGAATCGCATGGCACGCATTTTGGTGGCAAGGCACCTGGCATAGACTCGGATGACTGATCCGCCTGGGCAGTGTCAGTCTGCGAAGTTTCGGCAGCATCTTGAGCATTTGTCGTAGTTGTGGCTTCAGACACACCATCAGGGGCTGCTTCTTTCTCAGTACGTTCCCCGGTGTCAGATACATCGGATTTGTCTACTTCTTCCGAAGTTTTTAGTCCCACGGATTCGGCGGCGATTCCTGCTGTAGATGCTGGTGGAATCGTTTCGGCTAAGTGCTCTAGCGTCGAATCTTCTTTTTCCTGATCTTTTGGTGCTTGCTCTGTGGCAAATGCATCTGTCGCAGGGGCAGCAGATGAATCCGGCACCGCACCGTCAACAGTACGTTCAGGCATCGTTGCTTCACTGGCATTAGCATCAGTTTGTGTCACGGCATTATGCGTCGTCTCTTCGAGAGTGTCTTTGGACGTAGGCACCTCACCCGCTGCCGGAGCGGGCAGATCGTTTGGCTCTTGGCTGATGTTCGATGGGATTATGTTGGCGTTTTCTTTCGTATTGGCGGGTGATTCATTGGTCGTTTCCACTGTCTTGGGGGAGACCCTGGATGCCTCAGTCATTTTGGAGGAGACGTCGTTCGCCTCCGTGGGCGGCACCACGGGGAGATCTTTAGATACCTCGGCCTCTTGAGCTGCAGAGTCTGCGTGTGAAAGAATGGGTAGAGACGTGACCGGCTGAACTGTTTCCACCTCTTCCAACTCGAAAGGCACGTTGTTATCAACCGGCCACGGTGACTCTGACACGGCCCACGGCATGCGCCGCTCGTCAAGCTCAGCATCATGCCCAGCTTGTAGGGCCGATGCTGAGGGTGCAAAGGTCCATGCCTCTGTCGGCAACTTGGATGGACTCTGCGCATCAAAAGCGTGGCGGGTTTCTTTGAACTTTGGCGGTGTGACTTGAACGACCTCCAAAGCAGACGCATGGGACTCGCGCTGTGTATGTACAACTTCTGAGGGAGCCCATGGACTGTTTGCGTGGGCAGGAGCGAATGCGAGACGGCGAGATGCGATCAAAGTCTCATCTTCAGATACAGAGCCTGGTGGCGCTGATACGGGTACGGTCTTTGGCGACGGGGGCATAGAGTCTTTGGTGAGTAGTGTCTCTTTTGTGATGGAAGGGGTAGATGATACGTCATGCGGCTCTTTTTTCGACCCTACAAGGTCCCGGAGCTTGCTTTCGCTATTTCGTTTAGGCAAGTTGAGGAAAAAGAGTCGCTTCTCTTTCTTCTTGTTGGTGGGATCAGGACGAGTTTCGGCATCGGAGTGCGGGGATGTTGCGGATCCGTTGTCAGTCGAGGGCGGTGCTGGTGTGGGTGGCACGGGCCGGGCTGGCAAAGGAGGCTGACTTGGCAGAGATATGTCGGTGGGCGACGACGCCGGGAACACCGGGGCTTTTGTCTCTGATGAGCCATATGAGCGATTCGTACTTGGCGCCTGAGGCTCGATATAGAGCGGTAGAGAAGACTTTGTGGACAAAGCATTTGCGTCCCCGGGATCCGTTTGATCGTTCATGATCACAGAGGCCGTTGAGCTCTTTGTCATGAAGGAGGATCCATCTTGGTCGGAAGTTGACCCTGAAGTGCGAGAGCGACTCGAATGACGCGGGACGCTGCGCACGACAGATGGTGGCGCGGGTGCATAGATGGTATAAGCACCTTCGGGGACGCGGCTCCGCCCCTCAAAGGAACCACCGGGCCTTTGCCAAGTAGACGCCCCTTGTTGCAGCGACGATTGAGATGAGTCGGACAAAGACCCGCGATCGTCCGAGAAGCGCAAAGATCGGACCGACGTGCGAGGAAACGCGTTCTCGTCGCGCGTCGTTTCGGAAAGGTTGGGGGATGGGATAGGTAAGCCCCAGGGCGGAGGCACGTGGGATGCATCATGCCGCGATGATGCACTTTGTGGTATGTCGAAGGACTGTGGTACAGTAGCGTTCGGTGTGGCGCTGGATAAGTTCGCGGGTGGCGAAGTGTGTTGAAGAGGAGAACGTGCACGGATCGGCGAGGTAGGACTTTGAGCGGGAGGAAAGGCGGTGAATTCAGGCGAGGTCCCAGTGTAAACCGGGCGATTTTTGTTGCGTGGTGGGATAGCCGGAGCGTGTGGGCCCATCTGATGCATTTGACGGCCGTTGGTTACGATCCAGACCGGGGCGATATTTTCGCTGTACGGGAGATGGAGGCACGGCCCTATTTTGTTGGTCTGGGCGAATCGAACGTCGTCCAACACTAGTCACGTGGGGAAAACAGACCCACGACGATCACAACAACCGCGGCGAGGCAGCCGACATGTTGGTCGTGTGTCTGCCGGCGCCCAGCGAGCCGGTAGAGCTGTCGCGTAAGCCAGTCTCGCAACGAAGACGTGTCTTTACGCGCAGTAGTACGTTGGGCTCAGTCAAGACAGAGACGCAAAGTGAGCCCGTGGGCCAAGCGGTACCCACCACCTTGACGTATCAGGCACCTCGGGACATACAGATGCCAAACTATGCGCAAGTATCGACGCAGGTGGAGCATGATTTAGGACGTGTATACCAATCGTTCCGACAAGCACGGCGCATTGCTGTTGTATGCGGCGCAGGTATCTCTGTATCGTCCCCTGCTAATATACCCGATTTTCGATCCGCCTCAGGTCTTTTTGCCTCGCTTAAGCAGCGTTATCCTACTAGTGGTCTCACAAGTGGAAAGGATCTGTTTGATGCCCGCTTGTTTCAATCGGAATCCTCGACTGCCTTGTTCTTTGCGATGATCGCCGAGCTCAAGGATATGTCGGATGCCGCCCAGCCCACACTCTTCCACCATATGTTACGCCGCCTGGATATGGAAGGGCGCCTTCAACGCGTGTATACCCAGAATATTGATGGACTAGAAGAAAAGGTGGGGCTCTCTTTTGGCGTTGGATCTCCTGAAGCTTGCTTGCCTACATCGAAGCGGAAACGAGGTGCACAGTTTGCACGGTCCCAGTCCGATTCATCCGTCAGGCTTTCGACCCATCCCTCGTGCGAAAAGCCACTGTTTCCTCGTGCGATACCACTGCATGGAAGTCTGTCGAGCATGACATGCATGCTTTGCTCGCACAAACTACGCCTCACCCGGGAGCAGGAGGCCGGGCGGCAGGCGTTAGAGACACTGCGACGGGGCGAACCCGTATGGTGCGAACAATGTGAAGTGACAGATCAGCTCCGCACATCTGCTGGGCTTCGTTCGCACGGAATTGGGCGTATGAAAGTGGATGTCGTGTTGTATAATGGCGAAAACGATGCTGCAGAGCATGTGGGAGCATGTGTGGAACGCGATTTGCTGGGAATCAGAGATCCTCATGAGCCTGATGTTCCAGAGACTATGGCAGAGACGCGTGCGCGGGAACGAAAGGAGCGGCAAAGGGAGGAGATTGGCGACTTGAGCGTGACATCTGGCAGTATCAAGGCCGAAGATGCTCTCGGCGATGCATTCCAAAGCGAAGATCAGGTGTCGGACCCACCTCCCCGTCGGCCCCGACGACTCAAGCCCTTGCCACCGGATATGCTGATTGTGGCAGGGACAAGTCTCAAGGTGCCAGGAACTAAGCGCATTGTGCGCGAATTTTCCAAGGCATGTCGGATGCAGAATGCGGACCGCAAGAAAGGGGCGCACGAACCACCTGTCCGTGTGGTGTATATGAACTACGACTTTCCCAGCAGCGCAAGCGAGTGGTCTGGCGTGTTTGATATGTGGATTCAGGGCGATGTACAACAGGCGGCCTTGGGTCTGTGCGAGCCCATGGTCATGAAGGAGGGCATGGACCCGGCCGTGGAAGCCCTGGTGGCCCGGCACTCGTGGCATGCCTACCCGACCAAGACACCGCCGCCGCGTATACTCACTATGAAAAGCACGGAAACGAAGAAACGGCCGTCGAATCGTCTCGGCATGGTGTCAGGCAAGCTGCGCACGTCCTCGAACCAGGCCACAGGCAAAGCAGGACTGGTCCGACCCCCCACCCCACCGGCGCCTATAGCCCCGTAGCGCGCGTGTCAGGCTCTGTTGCACGTGATGCGCGTCACGTGTGTGAGTCCGATCTACTCCGCAAGCGCCCGGTCCATAGAGGCCTTGTCTGTACCGCTTTATCATCATGTTTGCTGTTCGTTCGATGCTCCGGGCTGGCAGCCGTGCGGCTACGCCGCTGCGCGCCTTTTCGACGTCTTCTATGCGTCAGGCCAACACGCTTCTTTTTGTTGAGCACAAGAACGGAGTGATCAACCCCGCGTCGCTCTCGGCTGTCACAGCCGCCCAAAAGCTCGGCGGCGAGATCCACGCACTTGTGGCGGGCTCGTCGAGTCATGCCAAGGCCGTGGCTGAAGCTGCGTCGAAGGTTCAGGGTGTCTCCAAGGTGCTGGTGAGCACGTCGGATGCATTCTCCGCTTTGCTGGCTGAGCCGATTGCGCCGCTGATCGAGTCGCTTGTCAAGTCCAAGTCCTACACGCACGTCGTGGCAGGCCACACGGCCGTGGGTCGTGACATTATTCCCCGTGCTGCTGTGTGCCTGGACTCGTCGCAGGTGTCAGACATTATTGAGGTGCAGGGTGAGGACACGTTTGTGCGCCCTATCTATGCTGGCAACGCCCTTGCCACTGTGATGTCGAAGGACGGTGTGAAGGTGGTGACGGTCCGTGGTACTGCTTTTGACGCCGCAAGTGCGGAAGGTGGCAGTGCTTCGGTGGAAGAGGTCGACGCTGGTGAGGTGCCGCAGCCTACCAAGCTCGTGCAGGAGAAGATGAGCGAGTCGACGCGTCCTGACCTGGCCACAGCGTCGCGCGTTGTGTCGGGCGGTCGTGCCCTCAAGTCTTCTGAGGGCTTTGCGAAGTACATTGAGCCACTTGCTGACAAGCTGGAGGCCGCTGTGGGTGCGTCGCGTGCTGCCGTGGACGCGGGCTACGCGGACAATGCCCTCCAGGTGGGTCAGACGGGTAAGATTGTGGCTCCTGAGCTCTACGTGGCTGTGGGTATCAGTGGAGCTATTCAGCACCTGGCTGGTATGAAGGACAGCAAGACGATCGTGGCCATCAACAAGGACCCAGAAGCACCCATCTTCCAAGTGGCCGACATGGGTCTGGTGGCTGATCTGTATGAGGCAGTGCCTGAACTCACAGAAAAGCTCTAAAAGGGATTACAATCAAGGTACATACACTGATAGCGAGCGTTTATCTTCTTTGAGCACGAGGCATGCATCACGTTGCGAAGCGGCGAGGAACCGGCCCCGGTGCATGGGCACAGAGTGCGGAGGGGGCCAAGAGGGTGTGCGTGACGCTGGAAAAGCGCCCACGTACGTAGATTGCTCAGCGTCCACCCAGAGCACAAACAGGTAGAGCGGCGATAAGGTCGCGTCTAAAAGTTGCCCGCCCGAAGGTACTTGTATCGTTTGCACGGCACAAGGAGAGGACGACACTTGCACAAGGGAGAGTTGGGTATCCGACAAGTACAGGTGCGTGTGGGTATCTCGTTGAGTGGGAATGGCTCGCATCATAGGACGAGAGATGTGAGATGCGACGTGCGCTGCAGCATTTGCCGCAACTGAACGGAGCGCATCGTCATGCAGGCATGGGGATGCAGGCATGGGCCAAGGATCGGCACATTCGGAAGACGATGTGGACGTGTGCAAAAGGGCAGCTGAGAAGATATGTCCGGCAGCCTTTCCTGCGTCCTCTAACTGCTGGAAAAGGGAAAGCGCGTGGCCAGGAAGCATGTGCGGCTCTGCTGAGGCGGCTGGACCCGTAAATAGGGAGGTGTGGTGAAAGACTTGGTGCCATTGATCATCGACAGGCTGAGACTGGTTCGATTCTGACGCTTCCTGTGCATCGAGCCATGCAAGGGCATCTTGGACTGTGACGCAAGAGGGTTCATGGAGTGGACGTGTCTCTTCATACAAGACGCGTTGAGGAGGGAACAAGGGCTCAGAGATAGCATGACTGTCGTCGGATGAGTCGGCAGCGTTATCGGTTGCCTGACCGGGTGGTGCAGGTGCTGCCTCCTGCGCGGGAGCTGATAGAATAGCGTCTAGCTCTGGTGAAAGAAAGCCACGTCGACAAAGTTCAAGGATCGAGAGGGTATCATGCTGGATCGGGACGTGGGCCGACGGGATGTCTGATTTGGCTCGCTCCAAGCGCTCTTGCTCATAGCGCCACCACTTGTAAAACTCATCAAAGGCAAGAAGTTCACGCTCGGCATGCTCTTGGAGCGAGATAGCCAAACCATGACAAGTCTGGATAAGAGAAATGAGAGATGAGATACGGGGTGATGAGGGCGGGTAACGGGCGGACCAAGAAGCACAGCCCATCCATTCAGTCAAAAGAATCAAAAGACGCTCGCATGCCGGTACGACATTCGTCGCGGCCAAGCGACGAATGCGCTTGAGACCGCGTTTCATGTCAGATTCCATAGCAATGAGTGCGCCCTCGGTAAGCTGAGAAAGAAGTTGCTCGCACGGCTGAGAAGGAAGAGCCGTAGTGAGGAGCGTCATCCAGTCTGCCACAATGTCGACACCATAGGCATTCGCCAGATCATGCCAAAGAGCGAGCCACTCGTTAGCTCGGGGGCGAACAAAAGTAGACCAAGCATGTGTGGCGTAAAAGGTGGCATCGAGAGCGATAGCAAGGCAGTGTTGGAAGGACGAAGAGAGACGCGCGATATGGAGAAACGAAATATCCCATGGTAGAGATATACGGAATGCGCGAAGAGAAGATGCATCGTGGATGAGGGCGCTGGCCGAGTGATCCGCGGCGGCCAGCGAAAGAATGGAGCCCGGGAGGACCGTAGGGGCTAGCGGCACCGTGCCATCCATCCAAGCTTCGATCGCTTGGTTTTCGGCAGAGAGGAGGAGGGACGGTGCATCCTCGTCAAGGCGTAGCATAAAGGGTATTGATGCAAGAACACCGAGGCCACGCACACACGCGGCGCTGGGTGATTCACCGGGTGGCGAGTGGGGAAGGGATGATCCGTGCCATCGAGCCTTGTCATCGTCAAAAGGTTGAGCAGGGTATAGTGGAGCCAGTCGTTGAAGAATATGCAGTGCTTGTGATTCAAGGGAGCCAGAAAGCCTGAGGGGTATCCAAAGCAGAGACGCGTGCGACGGGGGGTGTGAACAGGGAACTAGACGGGCATGCAGCAGGCCACCATCGTACACAGAGAGTAGATACAAGAGAAGGGTATGATGAGGAGTTCCACCAAGGATGTTTGTAATACACGCGCGCACAGCAAGACGGTCGCCTTTGGGAGCCCAGGTCATGCTCAGCACTTGAAGGGATTGACTCGTTGTCCCCGGTGGCCCAGGTGGCAATTCAAAGGGTTTATCCCAGACGGGAGAAGGATATTTTCCTGTGCGCCAGACTGAGATGCGTACAGTCGGTCCGGATTGGACACTAATGGAAGACGAAGCTGGATGAGCAAGTTGTCCTTTCTTGCGCGCCTGCATGTCCAAGACGCGTTGCCGCATGGCAGCCTGGGCTGCATTGACCCCAGGCGGGAGGGTCGATGCTGGCTTTTCTGGCGGGGCCTCGCGGCTTACGAGTGCCACGAGGTCTAGCACTGGATTTACAGCAGATGCAAGCAGCAGAGACTCGTGAGGCACCTGCATATCCATCCTGTGCCTCGCGAGTGTGAGCGTAGGCTTAAAAGCATGTCACATGATCACGTCGCGACACCCATCACATGATACGCGGGCCCTAGGGCCTTATGCGTGTCATGGCGCTGGGTCATAGCACAAGCGAGTATGCAGGGCCGTTCGTGCATGAAGCGCGAAGTGGGAGCGGCCTGACTTGTCCCAGGACCAGGAAAGTGATGGCTCAGATTGACGTAGAAAATAAGCTGCCTTCATCGTGTAAATGTGTCTATCGTCTATGTGGTTTATATCGATGCTAGTTTCGTTGACATTGCCCTATAGTGCAGTCGCTTCCTAGTGGCTCGACTAATATCTGTAGAACTTTCATGACATGGACGAACATGGCCACTTTTTTCACGCAGAATTTACTGACATGGTGTGTTACACGTTGCTGTATTGGAATCACGGTAACGATGATGAGGCTGTGTGCACCTTGTGCCTTTGTCAGTGTTGCATTCTTCGTTTGTCTCGCTATAGGATGCAATGTGATAAATGCTTGGCCCACTGCTCTCATTTACACCTATACGGGCAACGCGCTCAAGGGAACGTACGGCGCGTCCCTCCACTCTTCGCGAAGATGGAGAAGGTCCACGTAAAATCGTCAAATTTTGGCCAAATAAACGCGCGCGACTAATTCCAAGCACACTAAAACCCAATAAAGGAGTCTAGGGTGATCACATGTACTCATCTGGATTGTGCGCCATGTCGCACCGAGTGCATCAAGGGGAAAAGGAGCACGTGTGAAAGCAGGGGTCAGGTCTTGGCACCGTGCGATGTCACCGGAGTCCAGTGGGCGGATACCTTCAACACGGTAAAGTCAGCTGTGGCGCTGAAGCTGGACAATGACAGGTTTGACGGCGAATGCAAGGCATAGATAAGAGATACCATGTATATAGAGAATACTATAACGAGACAAGGAAAAGCTGGGAGGGAGAGAGAGAGAGGGGGAGCAAGGAGAAGAAAGGCCAAGACAGGCTAGGACGAGCAGAGCCGCCAAATGTGAGGGGTGATAGACCAGACGCACCGTGCACCACAGTCGATGAACACGATGTAAAAATGAAGAACAAATATGGCCAAGGGACAGGCGGCGGCAAGGATGGATGGAGGCAAAGGCAGCTGGCAGGCTGTCAAGAGAGAGTTGGAGTAAGAAGGGTGTGGAGGATCGTCACGAGGCCCTGAGCATTTTCTTCGACATGAAGGTGACAGTGCGGGGAAGTGGAGAGGAAGAAGGCCTGGAGTAGCAGGAAGCCGGGATCGGGCGCCACACACACATGTGGGACACTATATCAATATGAGAGAGATTGTCATGACGGGTCATACATTCAACGCATTAGTAGGAGCTACATGAAGCATCAACGAAAAAAAAAGTCGGCATCATAACGGGATATCTAAAGAGGCGGCATATCCACCTAGAAAGAGAGACAGAGACAGAGAGACAGACAGGCAGACGTAGCATAGATTAGCGTGCTTTAGCAAAGCCCATGCGGCGCGTGTCATAGTTAAAGATGACGGAGCCGAGCTCCATGAAGGGAGAGCCGAGGATCCAGTCATTCAAGCCGAGGGTGCCACCCATAGCCAAGAAGCACTCGTCACCAGCGTAGCCAAAGTTGATAGCATCGCTGGAGAGCTTGAAGGTCTGGCCGGCGACGGTGAAGTGCAAGTTGGGCGGGTTCTGGCAGCTGTAGCGGCCTTGGTAGGTGCCGTCGGGGGACTGCTCGACCCAGACGCCATCGAGCTGGTCGAGGACAGCCTTGACCTGGTCGTTGGGGCCGGTGATGACATTGGTGCCGGAGTCGATGATGGCGTTTTCGATCTTGTTTCCGTTGAGCTCGACAGAGGTTCGCCAGAAGGTCTTGTCGGTGTTCTTGTCAGCCCAGGAGATGGGACCAGCGAGCTCGGAGTGGTCCACGTCGCCGACATTGAGGGTGGCCTTGCCACTGCGGCGAAGAGTGAACTGGAAAGAGCTGGATTGGATGGGGTTCTGTTTCTTGGCGGCCCAGATGAAGGGGTCCTGCTTGACGTCGAAGCCACTGTTTTCGGCAGTGGAGAAGGAGAGGCCAAACTTGCCGCCAGCCAGATCACCGTCAAAGTCTTCTCTGCCATGGCCGATGGGGACGTTGTCGGCCTTGACGTCGCCTATGGCGACGTGGTCGGAGTAGATGTCGCCGTAGACATGGAGATTGATGTAGGAGAAATCAAAGGGAGTGTTGAGGTTGTTGGCGGAGAGAGACTTTTTAGGGTTGTAGAAGGACTTGTCGAGGATGAGGTCGGAAGAGCCGGTATCGAAGACGACGGGAGCAGGTTGTGGGGGAGAGCCGACAAGGATGGAGCCGGTCCAGTAGGTGTTGTAACGAAGAGAGGTCTTGCCGGAGGCACGTTTTTGTTTGTCGGCGTAATGCAAGTCGACGATGTCCAAGTGTTGGCCGGTGGAGTTGAAGTGACGCTTTGCGAAGCCGGCGTACTTGTTTAGAAGAGAGCGCCTTTCGGCATGGAAGGAGTCCGGGTTGGACCTGTCAGTGTGAGAAAGAGTGATCTGAGAGGCCGAGGCGAAAGAGACGCCCACGAGAAGAGCCAAAGCAGGGGGAAGAAGGAGCATAAGAGCAAGAAGATGTAATTGATAGAGAGAGATAGATAGGCCGGAGTGAGAGCTTATCTAGGTGCGAATTCTTGATATGCCGGAGAATGAAAGCGTGTAGCATGCGGACATAGGGACGGATTAGAAGATGAAAGAGGAAACACAGCCCCAATTACACCGAGAAGCAAGGATCGGACATAGGGAAGAGCTTGAAGCGGAGAGACATAGACGGAGAAGAGGGGAGGAAGGACATTGATTGGACGAAAGGAGGACGAAAGGAGTAATGTGACCCATTCGGAGGGCTGAAGGAAGCAGAAGGGCGACTAGAGGAGCGGAAAGGGCGCGGCAAATAGGAAAAAGATGGGAGAGGAGGGACAACGATTGGATGGAAAAAGGCTATACGAAAGGAGTAATAGGACCCATTTTGAGGGCTAAAGAGGGCGGGGCGGCAATATGGACAGGGAAAAAAAAAGTGGAATAGGGGTGTCAAAAAAGGGAGGACAGGAGGGAAACAAAGCTGATTGGAGGGAAAAGAGGGGAACGGAAGGGGAAATTTGACCCAACGAGAGGGAGGAGAGGGTGGGTGGCGTACAGAGGGCGTATGGGTCCTAAAAGGGGACGAATGAGAAAGGAAAATGGGAGGGGAGGGAGACGATCAAGAGAGAAAAAAAAAGGAGAAATGGAAACCAGCCAATGAGGGAGAGGGAAAATGGAGGAAAAAAGAAAGGACATTTTAATAAAGAAGCATAAATGGGAAAGAGTAGGGCGAGGAGTAGGGCGGCGTTACCGAATAGGGAGAGAGAGTAGAGTAGAGAGGAGAGCAAGGGAGAGAAGTAGAGCGAGAATAGAGATAGCAGAAAAGGAGAGAGCAAAAAAAGTACACAGTAAAAGGAAGAATAAGAATGGGAGGGGGTGCTGGGAGACAAGGATGAGGAGGTGAGAGAGAGAAGACGAAGCAGAATAAGACGAGAAGAGTAGGCAAGTAGAGAGAAATTAGGAAGTACATTTGAATGCATCAGAGAGAGAGAGTCAATGAGAGATAGAGAGCGTGAGACAGTGTCTTTGTATAAAGTGAATCTTAGTGTGTGAGTGTAAGTGTAAGTGTAAGTGTGAGTGTAAGTGTGAGTGTTAGTGTGAGTGTGAGTGTGAGTGTGAGTGTTAGTGTGAGTGTGAGTGT